>Ga0308158_10000306_pt1 | contig 95008 bp, 102 predicted proteins | sample PhyBR2_FD_201038 | JGI IMG/M metagenome (GOLD analysis project Ga0308158, IMG submission 201038) | Phyllosphere microbial communities from UC Gill Tract Community Farm, Albany, California, United States - DLSLB.R2 | ecosystem: Host-associated > Plants > Phyllosphere > Unclassified | place... | reverse complement strand
CTGCACATTCTTCATTTCCCAGCATCTGAGCTGGGGTAGCTTTTTGAACATTCAGAATCTTACCTCGAATGGGGAGTAACGCCTGGAAGCGAGCGTCACGAGCAGCACGCATAGTACCCAGAGCAGAATCACCTTCCACGATAAGAAGTTCAGAGTGTTCTGAGCCAGGGTTTTTGCATTCGACTAATTTGTTAGGCAGGCTGGTTGAAGATTCGAGTTTAGACTTTTTACGGTTGGTTTCTTTAGCCAAACGAGCAGAAACTCGGTTACGAGACGATTCGACAATTTTGTTAGCAATTGTCTTCAGGTTAGTAGCGTTTTTCTTATCTGCAGCCCAATCAGCTAACTCTTTAGTCAAAGCTGCTGAAACAACTTTACCTGTTTCGGTACCACCAAGACGCTGTTTGTCTTGACCTACGAAAGAAAGTTCACTCTGTGAGATACTGATGATAGCAGTAAGACTTTCCTGGATGTCTTCCAGAGTAGGTACTTCGTCTCTTGCTTTGAGTAACCCGCGAGTGTTCTTGATAGCGTCAAGGAACACTTTGGACATGGCTCTTTGGAATCCTTGAACATGGGTTCCGCCGAGTGGTGTGTACAGAGTGTTAGCGTAGGAACGAATGTTGGATACGTCGTAGCTGTCTCCCCAGCGGAAAGCTACTTCGATTTCTACAGTACGGTCTACAATTTCGTTCTTCATCGACCCGTCTGCTTGAGGAACAGGGACTTCTTCCTTGAATCCACCTGAAGTTGTAAGGTGAACAGGCTTTGTGATGGGCTTGTCAGTAGCGAAAGTCTCCACCATTTCAAGTAAACCACCATCGAATTCGTAGTCATCGAACTGTTCTTCACCGGGAAGCTTGCTATCGATGATGATTCGGATACCTGGCACGAGGAAGGCTGTTGAACGTAATGTTTCTCGCAGCTCATCGACGCGGAAGGATGACTCTTTACCGAAGATTGCAGCGTCTGGCCAGAACTTGATTGTGGTTCCAGTTGGGCGTTCTTTTTTCTCTTTAGCTGTGCGAGTGTCTTTGGATACTTTCACGTCCATGGATGGGGTGAAAGCAGCATCAGGACCGCTATCATCTGCGAAATGTCCAGGAAGTCCTTGCTTGAAGGACAAGCGGTGGATGGTTCCATCGTTTTTGTACACAATGGTGTCAAAACGCTTGGATGTTGCGTTAGTTGCAGTTGTTCCAACACCGTTCAGACCAAGAGAAGCTGTTGCTGCATAACCACTACCAGCAGCACCGAATTTACCACCGGAACCAACTTTTCCGAACGCCATGAAGATACCGTTCTCACCAGTGGTTTTGTTCATACCAGTTGGAACACCACGACCGGTGTCTTCGACTGAGGCAGCACCATCTGCGTACAAGGTAATCTTGATGGTTTTACCGTGTCCTGCTTTGAACTCGTCAATAGAGTTGTCAATGGGTTCTCTCAAAGCAACTAACTGCATATGGTCGTAAGGACCAAGCGTTAGTGAAGGTCTCTTACGAATGTGATCGATGGGAGACATGGAAATCATTGAGTCTGCGTTGTAATCCGCTGGCCCTGCTGGGGTTGTCTTCTTTGTAGCCATAGGTTTTATCTTTGTCGTCCTATTAGTGGTGGTGGTTCTTAGTGTATATTCTGTCAGAATTTGCAGTCAGTTTTATTCATTCTAACTGTCGTCCATCCTGACAAGTTTGTGTTATCGGCTGTACATTTGACATTCTGTTCCTACCTGTCAAGCTTGTAAAGCCGTCCAACCTGCTTTATATCCTGATGAATGCAGGGAAAGAGGAAGTTTAAAAACTTCGGGAAAATGTTTTGCTCAAGGCTTGAATTAGATGGTTAGCATCCTTTGCCTTCTTCCTGTCGTACAGGGAAAATAGTCTCATAGAAAATGAGTTACTACGATTTTTGTCAAGTTTTCGCGGTCGAGCAAGGTCAGTCATTTTAGTCTCAGTCATTAGTAGTTAGTTTCGTGTCAAATTAGTTATGTATAGTACTTGTTGAAAAGCTTTTGTTATAAAATTATAGCAGCAAATCAGATATCGGCTGAGTAAAACACTATCAGAATAGCACTCCTGACCAGGTATTTTACTATTCTTGATGGTATTATTTAGCCAGTAGTGATGCTGGTATTTGATTCTTCGGCCAACGAATGAATGAGCCAGCATCAAAGAGAAGTTCATGTCCGTAATGGTTGAACCGGTCAAGCCATGGCTGATTAGTTTCCAGTTTCTTCTTAGTCAGATAATCTTCTTGACCATGCACCACTGGAAGTGTTCCGTAATTTTTCTCATATCCATTACGTAAATAGAAATGCTCTAATCGAGCTCTGTGGCTAATTGCATGTTGAACGTACTCTTCATGATTTTCATCTGTATGCTCCAACGTACCATCACCGCTGTTGGTAGGAGTGCCTGATACGACATAGCCTTTCTCATCAGCATGTTTCAGCAGCATCTTACGGAAATATGAGCCTAATCCTGCTCCACGTAGGTCAGCATCAACTCTCATGTCTGCAACACTTACTCGGGTGATATCCTTATTAGGGCCATACCCTTCATATTGACGAAGGCTAAAAGAAGCATACGGTCTGTAAGTATCGCTGACGTGTTTCTCCAGGTCTTGCAAAGTTTTAAACGAAGGAACAGTTGTACGGTCTATAGAGTTGATATATTCAACCACTTCTGGACGATTCGCTTTGAACCTGAGAGTATCTGTTTGTTCTTCGCCACTATGGTTCACAAATAAAGCAGCCATACCGTTATCGATGAAAAGCATGTTCGGTTTCAAGTCTTTGAGCTGACGAGCTTCTATATATGCCATTACATCTTGATCTTTTAACGCATGCTCCATTGCATTTTGAATAGACAAACCTTCAGGACAGCGAGGATCACCGCAACCTCCGAAGGAATGCTTTTTAGATTGACATTTTTTGATCGTAACCATGCTCAATATCTAACAACTCGGAAAACTTCATTTATATGGACTTTCCCTAAAAGTTGTTAGACTTCACGTATGAGCAAATCAAAATCAAAATTCTGGCCCATTTTCTTCAAGGTTGCACTTTTCGCTACTCCAGTGATCGTCTTTGCAGCCATCACTACTTTTGCGGCAATTATGGCTTATGACGCACGCGGTGACTACGGGTTACATCTTGCCCTTGGTGGAGCTGCTCTTTGCTCCGGAATTATTGCTGCCGGTTCTTTCGCTATTCGCTCGACCAACCGTGTTCCTTGGGCTTGATAAGCACTAAATAGTAATGGCACCCTCCTGGTTATAGAGGGTGCCATTACTATTTTTAGATGAGTGTGGCGCCGGCTTTTTCCATTTCGACCAGAGCAGCCGCACTACGTTCAGGGTCAACACCAGCAACGTAGTCAGTCAACACGTTCACAGCGAACCCTGCTGTCAAAGCATCCAGGACTGTAGCTCGAACGCAGTGGTCAGTGGCAAGACCTACGACATCAATCTCAGTGACATCCAAATCTCGAATAAGCTCTTCGACTTTCTTAGTGCCACCCATGAAGTCTCGCCCTTCGAACCCTGAATAAGCAGCTTCATACTCACCCTTGACAATACGAAGGTATCGTAGGTCAGACTGCTCCTGTACTTTAGCAAGAACAGCTGCTGCCAGCTCAGCTCGAACAGCAGAACCATTGGTGTTAGCTGCACAGTGGACAGGCCAGGTGTCTACATAATCAGGTGTTTCTGCCCAGTGGTTACCTGGCTCGATGTGCCAGTCCTGTGTAGTGATTACTGCATCATAGTGGGTATTGATAAGCAACTCAGCTGTGTTCAGTGCAACACTTTCACCACCTGTTACTCCAAGGCTTCCACCTTCGATGAAGTCGTTCTGGACATCTACAATCAGTAATGCTTTAGTCATGATTATTCCTTATCGTCCGTAGCCCATTGGGTCTACAGGTTCATGATGAGTTGGGATGAAAATGCAGTGGTCGCCTTTGACTTCGACACGACCTGAAACAGTAGGCGAAAATTCGACTTTGAGTGAAGTTACTCCTGGCAGTCCTGTTTTGGCTTTATCCATCAGCTCCAGAATTGTTGCCAGATTGTCGCGGGTGAACTCGTTACGGGGTGTGTTCGTCATCGGTTTGCTCCTGTTGTTGTGAACTCTGCAACCAAAGCTGCTTTGTCCAAGATGTTTGTGTTGAAAGCTTCGACTGCTATAGTCGTTAACTCGGGTTTTGTTGTGCTGAAGATACGTTCTCTGTCGTACATTCCTGTGCCGTAGTTCGTGTCTGTATCGACGGCAATAACATGGTAGTCCTGACCGTCAGTGGCAAGCTGAAGTGCAGCTGTTTTTGCCTGAGCATAGGTCTCAACAATCATGGTGGGAAAGAATTTGTTATGGTAGACAGTTCCACCAATGCTGGCGTCCATCGTATGACCTACAAGGTAAACAGTTTCAACATTGAGCGTCGGAGCAGGAAGAGTTTCATTATCCTGAAGAGCAACAGTCATGTAATCTTCCCATGCTGCATTGAGAGTTTCATCTGCAACTTGAGTTTTTGGGTAGGTTTTGATGAAATCTGTCTTCGTTCGGTACAGGTCACCGAAGTTCAGCTGGTAAGCCTCCTGTACACGGTCGTAGAAAGGCTTTGTGGTGTATGCAAACCAGAGTGCTACGTTGCGTTCTCGCGTGATGAGCGTCGGGACTTGCCATCCTCGACCTTCGCACTGGTCGGAATTGGTAGCTGTGAGATACAGCATGATATTCTCCTTGTTGTTTTAGAGCGGGCGTTCAAGTAACCCCGTTATGTTTTTATCTTACCACTATTAAACAGTATCGGCAACTTTTTAGTCAAATTGACGAAAAAATGTTGAAATGGTACAAATAGTTTGATCCTTCCCAAAATACTTACCATTTGATGTTCATGCTAAACTTCTTCCATGACTGACGCAACTTTATACACACTTTATGGCTTCCTTGGCGACCAGTATGGGAACCAGGGGTTCTACACGGAAACACTTCCCTTCTACAAAGATAATGAAGGAGTGTTCTACCGACAAAAGCAAGAAGAAGAGGTAACCCGAGTAGAGCCAACTGAGATGAAATACATCTGGCCAGTCAAAGCAGAAGTGCAAGGCACTCTGGACCAAATCGTCATCATTACAGGGGAAGACTTCCTTAGCGACCTCGACGCACTTTCCATTGCAAATGACATCACAACCTGGGAAAAAGAAGACGTTTTCTTCTGGAAACTTTCAACTCGTGAAGAGTACAAAAGCCACCAGGCTGCGTTTAAGAGCCGAGCAGTCGAATGGCTCACAGCTTACCTAAAAGCAGAAGAAAAGCCTTCAGTGGAGCTTGTAGACTCTGCTATCACTGTTATTGGCACTTCAGGAGAGCCAACCAAGGAAGACTATGCGTTGACAGGTCTTGCCAGCCGGCGAGCTGGTGACTTGGTTGGCTACAGACTCCAAGCTCTTCTCATTTCAAGTCAAATTACTGACGACCACTATGACAATGTAGAGGAATACGACAAAGCAGTAGATGCTTTAGAAACGTCTCTACTTAGTTGAATAAGTGAAACAAAAAGGCCCTGACATATTTGTCAGGGCCTTTTTACTAACTATGAGACTCAGTAGTAACCGTCATCATCGTCATCATCATCGTAACTGTCATTGTAGTTTTGCCAGTTGGTAACAGCAAACAATGAAGCAACTCTCTGGCGGTCTTCCTGTCGACGGAACAATCCATCAAAGAACTGAGGAGCTGAACCCATTGACTGCTCGAAAGTTTCGCGTGTATGAGTACGACTTGTACCTAACAAAGTACGCTCAGCTGTACGAGCTGCACCAATACGCGAACGAGAAGCTGTCGGACGAGCTGATTCACCGTTGTTGATTACGTTACGTTCAGCCTGGTCAGTCATTGCTGCTGAAACCATAATCTGTCGCTGAATCACGGCAGCATCCAGAGTAGCATCCCACATACGGAATTCAATGTTGGAACGGCTGTAGTCAGATGAGTAGGTGCCTTCGAAGTTCATAGCATAGCTGTGAGACATATGGCTACCCAAAACGTTATGACTACTTGACACATCAGCAGAAACAGTTTCACTTGTATCGTTTACGTTAGGTGCACACCAACGCATACCACGGTGGCTACCACGTGCAGGGTCGGTTGCCAAACGGTACATCATTTCATCATTCTGGTTCACCTGACGTAACAGCTCAAGATGCTTCGCAGGAGAAGACTCGTAAGATGCAGTAGAAATATGAACGTGAGAACCAGTACGAGTAGTAGCAACCCCACCGTTACGAGTAATAATCTCCAAAGCTGTCTTCAACTGATTCCAATGTTCAGGAGTGTCCTTCATAATCGGTGAAACCAACTCACCATGAACAGTACAATCTTCTTCGAAGGACCAAGCACCCCAGCCGCTTGCACGAGCAGAGTGGTACTCCTGCTGGTAGTTCTCTTCAGTTAAACCAGCTTCGTAGAGTTCTTCAGCAATTTTGCGTAATGATGTAGAACGGTTATGACCACTTCCAATGTCGAACTCAAGTTCGATACCAAACGCACGAGCACCAGGCTCATCAGCACAAATACCATCAGTGACGTTTTCTGTACGGAAATCCATGTACTCTTCACCAGCACGCTTGCGACGTAGAGTTTCACGGTAGTCTTCGTACAAAGCGTCGACGTTCCCAGTGTAACCAGGCTCTTCTTCTTCCCAACGAGCCATCATACGAGTACGGTACTCATCGCTGGCAGCTACGACAGTAGCATTTCGTGTACGCAAAGTTTCAGCTTCACGCAAACCACGTTCCATGTTGATTCGTTCACGTTCAGCCTGAGAAGCACGGTAGTAACGTTCCTGCTCTTCACGTTGTCTCTGCTGCTCAGCACGCTCTTCTTCAGCTAACTCGATAGCTCTTGCACGGTCAACACCAGCGGTACGCATACGGTTACGAATACGTTCTTCGTCCTGAACAGCAACAGAATGACGGTTGATGTAAGAAGTGTAATGCTCCCCTTCAACAAAACGACGGCTACGGTTGGTCAAGAACACATAAGGGTTACGGGCAGTTGCACGCACATGAACACAGTCGTAGTTTTCCTGATAATCAGCACAAGTACATTTCAGGTGGCGTTCACGAATAATAGCGTCTTCAAGAGTTTCGCCTTCAGCTAAACGGCCAATCTGGATGGTTCCAGAGACAGTGCTTGATGGCAACATTCTGTTAGCAGTATCAGGTGAAGTAATTCGGTTGAATTCTGCAGAAACAGGCATTGAGAAGTCAGCGCGGTGCAAATTGTCTCGGACTACGTTGATGTAATGCAAAGTTGTCACAGTTGACAAAGCATTGAACGCATCACGAGTTTCAATCATTACCTCAAGTTCTTCAGCAGTAGGATTTTCTCTATCGAAGAAAGTGCGGGTGAATGTAGAAGGTCTACGGTTCTGCATACTGCCAGTGTGAGCTCTGAATGTCTCACGCTCAGTAAATTCTTCACCTAAGTTCACGACATGGCGGATAGTTCCGTCTGGAGCCTGAGAAGTTGATGCTGTACCAAATGGCAGTCTCTCCTGGAAGTCTGCACTGGCCACATACTCAGCAACTTCTTGTTCTGAAGCAGACGGAGCATAATCAACACGTGTTAAGTCTTCTACTACGAAAGCAGCTTCAGGAACCTCAGGAGACACTCCAGCATCCAGGGCTTCTTGAATGTTCTCTGCAGGAGTTCCGAAAGCAGCTAAGTTGTTTCGAGCTGCTCTTTCTGGGCAGTTGTGTCGCTGAGCTCGGAATTGTCCACAAGAAGCACAACGTAACACATATCCGTCTGCTTCAGCTGCTTCAGGACTGTCATAGGTATATTCAGAGTTTCCTCTGATGCTTCTGCTGTACACAGAACCTGGACGCTGTGCTGAACGCAATCGTTCATACAACGCTTCAGGTACGTTCTGGTAAGCATAGAAGGTTTCTGGTTCATGCTGGAAAGAGACTTCCAAACGGCCTTCATGGTAACCGACAAAAGCTAAGTTAGTACTGTTGATTGGTTCGTGGTTCTCAATGCGAGCCTGACGGTTATCAGGAGAAACAAGAGTACGTACACGCTCTAACGCAACAACAGAGGAACGGTCATAAGGAAGACCTGCTCTTCTTTGACGCTGAGTTGCTGCAGCAGTGTGTTCTGCCGGCATTTCTACGTTGTTACCGGTAGGGACAGCATCATACTCTTCATAGTACTTAGCTTGAACTTCTTCAAGAGTGTAACCTGTGCGGTCAGCAACAGATTGTAGTTCAGCTTTGAGAGCTTCGGCTTTTCTTTTGGAAATCTCAACCAAATGCGTTAGAGCATAGGATGTAGCCTGGTCAGGTTCTTCGTTCCAACGGTCAGCAATTCTCATCTGACGTTCATACGCGGTCAGATCATTAGCTTCTTCAGCAACAACCCGGAGGCTGTCAATTGCTTGCTGGCGGGCTTCTGGAGAGATTTCTGTAATATCCGCTCCTTCTCTGCGAAGTTCGCGGAAGGTATTCTCTACCTGACGACGCTGCAGACCAGTGGCGGCTACGACTGCACGAATACCAGCGATACTGGTGTGCTGATGGATTGGGCAACGGCGTCCACCGTCACGAACTGCATTACACATATTTTCCCTTGCTCATTTTCTTCTTTATAGCTATCGGGGACAAACCCTACTTTGTCCTTTGCCAGATGGTTCAGTTAACTACATTCTGAGCAGTTCCGAAAGCAATGTAACCAATACGAGATAATGAACGGAGAAAATCAAGCTCGTACTCAGGGCGTAGCCAAATCAGGTTCTTGACCTCTTCATAATCTCCTTCTTTGGAGATTGGTCGAGGAATTTCAGTATGCGGTGCATATGATGTGGTTACAAGTACAAGAGGAAGGTCAGAGAACCAGAAATCAATAACTTCATCATTCTTGATTGTTCCTAATGTTCCTTCTCCCAAACCCCAGCCATAAGTATCTCCAGCACTTGTAAGAACTTCCCATTCCCAGTCTTTCAGCTTCTCTGCTGTTTCTGGAGTAATGCGAGATGCAATCATGGTGCGTGCTTTGAGCTGCACTGTCTGAGCTAAATTGATTCGAGCTTGTAGTTTGTCCTCAGCAGATAGAGCAGCGTATCCAGTGATGAGGACTCCCAAAGCATCTTCTGTTGTTTCGCAGTCAGCAACTAAACGGTTTGAATCATAGAACATACGCCACTCAAATTGGGACCCGTCCATTTTTACAGCAGGCGAGGGAGCTCTATTGTCTCTGGCAGCTAATTGGTTTGGTGTAATTACAACAGTCATGTCAATCCTTTTTCGGTATACCTCATAGAAATCGGTTTACTACTACCAAAACCAACCAGGACAACTAAATGAATACAGTGTTCTTACTTTTTGGGTTGAAGGAAAGTAAGAGAATGTTTTCCTTCAAATTTTTGCCAACCTAATTCATCCATATTCTCTACAATAGAGTTGTAAGATTCTGGGTCTTCAACAAACACAGTATCCACATCATATTCTTGGAGCCAGTCTTCGATGTTATTCAAATCATCAGAGAATAAGATGTTGGAAGATTCAATGAATCGTTCTTTACCCATCAAATCGTTCCTTCCATCCAACGTTACGTGCACATCTGGACGGTAAAGAAGTAGAGTTCCTCCGCTATCTTGGTCTGTTGCTACTACCGCGTTTGGAGGGATGTCGGAGAAGCTGGCAGGGTCAACAGGAAGAATACTGTTCCAGTCTGTTGTAGCTTTGACTGTAGAGTAAATTCCCACCCCTAACATTGCGACAGTAACCAAAATTGTTACCGTCTGAACATATCTTCGATATGGTAATTTCCATCTGTTTACCATGCGTAAAGAAGCAAGAATGAAGATAAGCAGGAAAGGAGTGAATCTTATTATGTCGAAAGCGAAGTAGCATAACACTACGAGCATGGCAGCAATAATCCACTGTTTATGCTGCAGAGCAACTAACGCCATAATAGCTCCGAAAACAACTACCGCAATGACAGCCCAGTTGGGTGTTCCTGTAGCGAAAACGTTAGACCATTCGATGAAAAAGTCTTTCGATTCGTTGGTTACTTGTGAAACCTTCACCAGACCTTTTATGCCGAAGGGAGTCAGAGGGATAGCTAAAAGCACTCCTACGAAAGCAGCAGCAGCGAAAAGAACCTTCTTTTTGAAAACGTAATTGTAATGATGAATGTAGACAACAGCTGGGAACACGGCGATGGCTGCTAATGCAGTCAGGTGAAGATTCATCCATAGTGCGGTTATCACGAATGAAAGCAGAGAGTACAAGCCTACTTTGAGAGGCAACTTTGTTACAGTCCGTAGCTTTCCTACCCCTAATAAAAACACTCCAAGGATGAGGAAATCGACAGTATTAGAACGACCGTTCAAAAATTGGACGGTAACAGCCCAGATTAGAAACAAGCCTATGAATTGCCATGTTGGAGTCAAGCGTGATGCTTTTAGTGTCAACCAAAAACATAGGTATGTCAGGAAGTTAGTTACAGCTGTGAGGATGAAGAAGCCAGCTGTTCCAAATGCTGTAAAACTGGCGTACAGAACAACATTCCATAACCATGAATTCGGCGCCCATTCCTCACCTAATGTAATGGCGTTCCAAGTGTCGGGGGTGAATAGAGTTACTCCGTTACGGAGCAGGTCTCCTCCATTGCGAGCTCCCCAGAGAATGTCAACTTCAGGCAAAAACGATGCCCTGAAAAGGCTGACTCCTGTGATAAAAATCAGCACTAACGCTATGAAAGGTGTGCCGTTGAATGCTAAGGTCAGAAATTTCTGTAGTTTGCTTTTCATCAGCTGATATGACGCAGCATAGCTTTAGTCACTGACTCCACAATAGGGACAGGAACGCTGTTACCAAACTGCTGCCATGCTTGGGTTCTGGAATTTGGGAGCTGGAAAGTCTCAGGGAATCCTTGAAGTCTAGCACATTCACGAGGGTGAAGTTTACGAACAATCATGTCACCGTTCACGCCTGCTGTGTAGTACAAACCTGTTTTCGCCCCAACGCCTCCACCGTAAGCTGAAAGAGTAATAGCATGACCTAAATCTGAGTAAATTCTTTCACCTTGACCACCTTTACCCAGATGTCCCACTCGGATTGGTTTGTTTACAGCTACGGCTTTGTCAATGGCCGCCTGATTTAGAACAATGTCATTGCGATGAGTGATGACTAAATCTTCGACTTCTTCTGGTGGTAATAGTACATCTCTCAAAGAGACAGCAGTGTGAGGAGGTTCGGGGAATACAAATGGAGTGTCTTTTATGTCTTCTCGAATAGCAGCCATAAACACTCTCTGCCTGTTTTGAGGTACTCCAAAGTCAGAAGCATTGTACAGCTGATGAGTGAAAGTGTATCCCAGTTGTTCCATTGTAGTACGGACAACCTCTAAAGTTCTTCCTCCATCATGTGAAGCAAAATTACGGACATTTTCCAGCAGAACCAAGGGAGGTCGCTTTTCTTTGATGATGCGAGCTACATCAAAGAAGAGTGTTCCACGAGTATCTTCAAATCCCAAACGCTTACCTGAGATACTAAAAGCCTGGCATGGAAAGCCAGCGGAGAGTAGCGTGTGGTCAGGAACGCTTGTTTCATCGATCTTAGTGATGTCTCCGTTCACTTCAACACCATAGTTATTGAAAAGAACAACAGAACAGTTTTTGTCCCATTCTGAAGTGTACACAGACTCAAATCCATTGCGTTCCAACGCAATATGGTTACCGCCAATGCCGGCAAAAAGGTCTATAAAGGTAAGGTCAGTCATGGGTTAGCTATCGGTTTAATTGGAGTTGGTTTGTATCTCAAAGACATCATCACATGCTGGGTATGAGCGTTAGGCAAATCAGCGGATGATAGCTTTTTGACTGTTAGCATGATGTGTTCAGGATTGTCTGCAGTGTTGCTACTTTTACGACCTAAAAACCATGTGTCAGAAAGATATTTTTCTGACAATGCCATCTTGTCATACTGTGTCCGAGTCAGTGTTACTGTGAGCTTATCCAAGTCATAATCAACAACTCCGACTAAAGAAGGAATAGAAGCTGCCAAAATTTGAGACACCTCTACTTTGTCTCTCAATGGAACATTGCTGGAACCTGACTTTTTCAGCCTCACTTTTTGAATAGTCAAAGAAACATCTCTGAGGAAATGTAAGTCAAAAAGGCTGAACAATGTCACTTTTTCTCTGTAGGGTACAGCAACAAAGGCAATTTTCTGGTTGACAAATTTCTTAGCCAGCCAAGCTCTGGTTACAAAATTTTCTACTTCAGGAGTGACCACTAAACGAGACTGAGAAATTTGACTGATATAGTTTTCCAGTAAGCTATCTGTTCGAGGCTTGCCCTCTGTAGTTAGAATGATTTGACCCAACTGAGCCTGGTATGACTTTACTTCAACAGCAAAGAAAGGCTCTGTTTCGCCTTTGACGAAAACTTCAAGGTCATTCTTCTGGGAGTTAGCTCCTCCATAGTGTTCTACAGTGAGAATGTCTGTGGGGAAAATCTTAGTTGTGGCTGCGTGAGCTCGCAGTTCGTTGATTTCGTGATTGATTCCAACAGCTGCAGCAGATATGCCATGACTGCTCGAATAACGAGTGGCAGTCCAATTCTTCTTTGTCAAGTCTGACAGTTTTGCGATTACAGAAGAGTAAAAACTATCGTAAGATGCTAAGATTTGAGTAATCTCAGTTTGAAGGTCTTCTGGAAGAACTGCCATTTCAGGCAAAGATGCTAAGACAGCATCTCTGTGAACATCAGCAACTTTTTCCATACCCTTATTATATCAAGACATCTCATCCTAACTCATTTTATTCCTACCTCTGTAGAACGCCTTGTAATCGCTTCAAGCAGTAGGAATGGCTCGGTGGAAGCAGAAGCAGTAAAACCTCCTCAGATGGCCGCTAAGAGCCTCTCTGGCTACTTTTGGAAGCTTTCAGGCCACTTACCGTGAGGAAGTCTAACCAGCTGAGGCGTCTGAGGTGAACCTAAATAAGTTTTGCCTTGGCTAGTAAATTTGCTCATCTCTTGCTCATCCAACTGCCAAGGTTTTTGGGTCAACTCATCCTTCCATCCAATTGGAATCCAGAATGGATTTTGCTGGAAACCGTTCTTTTGGTAGAAACGCGTAAGTCGCTCTCTATGAGCTAAAGCTTTAGTTTCATACTGCGGATGTCGAGTGTCTATCTTCTTATCTCCAGCCGAAGTTGGAGTGAGAAAAAGCATGCTGTTATTATCATCTGCATGCTTTGTTAGGATGCCCATAATCCATCCACCCACACCTTGACCTCTCAAGCCAGGTGAGACATAAAACTCTTTTACTGTATGGCCAGCAACAGGGCTATTATATAGAGTCGCGCCCAGAAGTAGAACAACATTAGGGTCTTGTGTAAAAAACTTCTGGATATCTGAGTAGGATGAGAAAGATGGAACTGTTTTCAGGTCGTACTGATGAGATGTTTTCTCAGGAGTAATTCCTACAGTTATTTGTTCATTTGTAGTGTCGTCTGACAGGACTAACTGGTCCCATTCTTCTGCGTTGGAAGCAGGGTAAACCCCGATTGGCTTGAAACGATCCATCTCCTCTTTCACCGCAAACATTGTCTGATAGTCTTCATCCAACAAAGCCTTGTCGAAGATTTCTTTTAGATGATTTTTCTCAGGACAACGTGGGTCGCGGCAGTGCCCTGGAGTGCGGGCTTGACAGCGGACATTCTTCATGGAGTGTTCCTAACTGAAAAACGTCACTGTTTTTTGTTGATGTAGTCATCAAGTAGGCTGTTACGAAGAGATTCTAATGTCTCCATGGGAGTCGACTCAAAAACAGGGTTTTTCATCAGAGTAAAGTTCAGAGCAGCTAACATCCCCAGCATTTCAACTGGCTCAGTTAGACTGTACAACTTCAGGAAAAGCTTCCCTGGAGTGCTGTCTTCAGAAGCGTCAAGAAGGTTCATGAGTTCAGTCTCTGTTCCTGAAAGGTTACCTTCAGGTGATACAAGGTTAGCTCGAAGTACACCATACATTCTCTTCGCGTTGCTATCACCTGTAATCAGGGTGGACAGCACGCCTGAAACAAACACCAGACCTTTGATTAGTTCTTCAACAGACATGACACCCAGAACATCAACCATTCGTTCAAGTTTTTTGTTCGGATCGCAGTAGGCTTTCATAAAAGAAACCCCAGCAAGACCTGCTTCATTGTCCTTGCCTAAGAGAGCATCTACCAGCATATTCGTTTCCTTTTTCTTTTACCGTTACAACTGTGTACTGTAACAGCATTTTGTGATTTGTTTCAGTTAACTACTTCATGTCGGATACAGTGATCCATCGTTTCTTTTAGCAAGACAGCCGTAGAGCTTGTTGGTGTCTTTGCGTTATCCAAGACAAGACTTGTTTCGTTGAGTATCTTTTCTAACGTAGACACATACAAACCTGAATAAGAGCTACCTGTCTTTTGAGCTTGACGTACTACATAGAAACCATAAACTTTCATGAAAGGGTATCTTTCACGAAATGCGGATACTTTCTTGACGAGATTGTTGTGACCACCTAAAGCTATTTTCTTCTTACCCCTGCGGCCATACATTTTCCCATCAGTATCAATTGATACTGAATCAAAATTGGATAAAGATTTGGCTTCAATGATGATAAGCGTGTTCTGGTAGATCAAAATGTTGTCTGTTTCTCCATCTTCATCCCCGTAGTTTCCGATTGAATGAAAAACATATAAGTCTTTATAGTCAAAGATCAACAGGTTGAGCAAATTGGCAACAGCATGCTCTGTTATTAGTCCTTTCATCTTCCCGTCGTCATCAGCAGTGATTTTTGCTCGGGGATGAGGAAATGGGTATGGAGTTCCATACAGTCTACGATCAGAAGCCAGCATTTCTCTGACTTCTTTAGGGGTGTACAGTTTTAGCCTGTCGTCTAACATTGGTGTCCTTTTTGCTTGTGAGAAGCTATCGGACACATGCAAGGGTTAGTCCTTGGAAAGGTTCTCCAGCAACCCAAACAGACGGCCTCGAAGGACTTCAACAACTTCCTCTGTCGTCATATCTGCTGCTGCCGCATATTCCTGCATGAGAAGGAAGGTCAGAACGAGTCCTCCACCGCCGGCAGTCTGCATTGTAAACAAAGGAGCCATCAAAGAGCGAGTTTCATCATCCAAAGGACTGTCATCTGTTTTGTCATAGAAGGTCAGAAGCAGGAGAGCATCTTCCATCATGGTGTTGAGCTTGTCTTTTGAGGTATTCATGAACCCACTCTACCATTTCTTCCTGAGAAACACCTGTTTGTTCGTCACAGATGAAACGAAGAAGGTCACCTCCATCAACAAGAGGTGACCTTCTTCGTTTGTTGTTACACCAAGTTTTTCTTAATCCAAGCCAAACCTGATTCACGGGTACGGAAACCATCCGCATATTGAGCAGCTCGGGATTCATCCAAAGCAATTCTCATCCAAGGACCTGGACGACGGCCAGGGAATAACGCCATCAAGTCTTCACCTTTCACTAAATCAGGTTCAGGTCCGTCAAGAAGACCTAAAGCCTGAGCAGTGTTTTGAATACGTTCAGCTTTCTCAGTCTCACCACGAGATTTAGCAAGGTATACCCAATCCTGAACGGTGTTATGGCGAGTCAAAGACTTAGCCCAATGTCTCATAGTTGCTTTGTCTTCATTCTCAGGAAGCTGCAAACGAGAAAGATTGTACGAGCCGTTCTTAGCATCATCCCCGATTGTTGTGTAGCTTAGAAAACTCTTAGCATCATTGTCATTCAAGTGTGAAGCAATGTTTGCTGACAAGACGTAAGCATATTTGCTCTTAGGAATTGTGCCATCATCTGCTAACGATTGAGTTCTTTGTAGATTCTGACCCAGTTTTTCGTCATTAGCGTCGGCTAATCCACTAAAGTTGGTGTCCCAGCCAGTAGACTTCAACAGCTGGAAAGCTTTGTGAGGGGCTTTACCTTTCGAGTAAAGTTTCTCAAACTCAGTTTGAACACGCTCTTTAGCTAATGCCTGGAACTGTGGCTGTAAGGTCTGAGCTTTTACAACAGTGTCAGGATGCAATTCCATGTCGAAACGAGAAGCCATCTGAACTCCACGAAGAACACGCAAAGGGTCTTCATCAAACGCATCAGAGATGTGACGAAGTTGCTTTTTGTCTAAGTCTTCAAGACCTTCATGCTTATCGATAATGTATCCAAGCTGGTTGTCATACATCAAAGCATTGATGGTGAAATCACGACGTGCTGTTGCTTCATACATTGAAAGTTCTGGAAGCAGTTCAGTGGTGAAGCCTCTATGCCCATCACCAACTTTGGAATCTTTACGAGGAAGAGAGACATCAAAGTCTTCTCCTCCGATTTGAATTTTCAACACACCAAAAGATTTACCTACTTCGTCAACTTGACCAATTTTACTCAAAGAAGCAACAACTTCCTCAGGTGTGGCTTTGTACACTTCGATGTCAACGTCTTTGGAGTCAAGACCCAGCAATGCATCACGAACACTTCCACCTACAACGTACGGTTCATATCCATCTTCACGCAACTGATTCAAGACACGTTGAGCGTTCTCTGTGAGCTCCATGGAATAGGCACGGATTTTACCACCATCAGCAGTCAAATGAGCTTTCTTCTCTCGAAGTTTCTCCATCTCATCAGTAATGATGGCAACACGATCAGTGTTACCTTGCTTGGCATGGTACTGCTTCTGGGCTTGCAGATTTCTCACGTGAATACCGAAAGCATTGTCTGAGTTGCAACGGCGTCCACCGTCTTCTAATTTTCTACACATCTAATTATCCTCACTCTATGTCCCTTATATCTATCGGTTAAATAAGTGTGGCCACCTGGAACATGTCAGGTGGCCACACTCTGGTACTTTTTACTCGTTTAGAGCAGTTCCTGTAATTGGAGTAAACAGTTCAGCAGGGAGACCTGTGAAGTCACCATCAAGGATGCGGGCGTCCTTAGCAATAGCCTGAACTCCGTTATTGGAAACAACCAGGAAGTCACCTACTTCAACAATAACTCGTGTTTCGTAACCATCACGCTGGTCACCATCAACAACAACAAACCCTTGCTTCTTCAGCTTGCCCTTAGTCACATCCTGAGGATTCACCCCTGCGAAGGTGTGAAGGTTGCTAGCAATTTCCTTCAGGTCATCCTGCTTTACAGTGCTAACCGTGATGACAGGAAGCACTGGGCGGAACTGGAACTTAGGCATAATGTTTTTCTTTCGTCAAATGGATAGAAACCAAATCTTGAATACAGTTCACACTATACTCTTGTATCAATATTGATGTCAAGCTAATTTGTTAAACATTTGTTCATCATCAATGAACCTGTTCTTCAGCTTATCTAACCATGCCAGGTTTTTGACTTTGAAAGAAGCAAGACGGTTACGGTTATCGTAACCACCTTTGCAAACTACTCCTTCGAAAGTCATACCTTCCAGCGAACCTGTTTTCACAGCGGAGATGAACTCCTGGGAAGGCTTACCTTCAAACAACAGTTCAGGAGTATCTACATACTTGAAGATTTTGTTGAAATCTTTCGGAGGAAGCATGCCTTGCTTATACACATGAACATCAAAAAGGGTTACATCGTGAGGCTCATCTTCATGATATCCAGCAAAGCTGTGTTCTCCATAGAATTCAAAGAAAGCTGTTGCTTTCTGATACTTCTGTTTACGGAAGATTTCATCCAGAACTTCAGTGTATTTTTTCTGAATCAAAGGAATAGCTTCTCCCAGTAACGGGTTGGATGTGTCGATTAGTTGACGACGCGAACCAAACTTTGAGAAGCCTGTCTTGCGATTCCATTCAGCACGGATGTTAGAACCATCTAACTTGTCATATGCGTAAATGTGGGTATTGCGAATAATCTTATCAATAGATGGGTATTGTTCCACCAGGGTACTTACTTTCTTAAATAGAATGGTTACCTGCACTCAGGTGGAGTTAACTCGACACCTGATGAGGTTTATGTCATTAGAAGTAAGATTAGTAGTTCAGCATGGTCTTATCGTACCATGCTTTACCGATGGATGTCAACTTTATTTGAAAACACCGAAGCAGGTTGTTTCTCCAACCGCTACTTGACGCGGTTTTAGAGTAGCGGAGTCACTGGCAAACATTTTACCTGTGGTGGATTTAGATGCTGAAGAGTAGGTAAGTCCGTTAGTCGCAACTATACTGCAGGTTTTGTCGTTTGCTGCTAACAACTTCTTTTCAACAAGCTGTGCTTGAGTACCGTAAATGTCATACACCTGCTTATATGAATTTTGAGCAGTGGATAAAGAAGTCAAAGCCTGCTTTGCTGAATTATCTTGAGCCCAAGGAATAATACCTAACACTGTTACAGAAGTGATTCCAGCAAGGACACCCACTACGATGATTCCCACAATAATAGAAGGAAGGTCAACTGCACCTTTTGAAGATTTGAAAAGATTCATCATATAGTTTCTGATAAAAGGTTATGTGTCTTATATATTATCGGGCATTATCAGAAAATGAAATCGTTTCTAATCGTGTTCAGCTATGCCGTGTTCTTCATCAATTTCACGATGCACATCTCGTTTGACACGAGGGATGATTATCTTCTTGATAATGAAACCCCATATGACTGAAACAATCAAAATATCAAAAACAACTGAGAATGCGAGTTCGAATAGAAGATGAGCTGGGTCTGTTGCTATTTCTATGAACTCTTCAAGAACGCTGCCTCCTGCTGAATGAAGGAGAAACATCAAGCTGCTTTCTCAGGAGCGTAACGGCGTTGGATATCCAGAAGTTTTGTTTTACCTTCAGTCAACTGGTTCAGAATATTCTTGTAGCCAATTTCAGAAATTGGTAGGTCGTTGTTGACGTAACCTTGTTTTACTCTATGAGTAAGTTCGTCAATCACTCCAAGATATTTGGTTGATTTTTTGTACAATGACACTGCTGACATCCCTGCTTCAGTGTGGTGAAGAGACAAAGCATTGTCGGTGAAGTCGCTGATTTTACCAATAGCTACACGAGGGTTTTTGATAGCTTTGATTACATGGTCACGATACACTGCATTTTTCTGTGCTGCCGGCATGTAACGGTCTTCGCTGATAGGGTTTGACATACCTTCAACCATTTGAGCTGTATTTTTACCGAAGTTCTTTTCGATGTAACGGTAAGAAATCTCACGAGCATGAGCTTCATCACGTGGTTCTTCTTTAGCGTATTCACGGGCAATCTCGAAAGGATGGTCTTCCACTGTGTCGTGGAGTAATGAACCAATCAAAGTTGCTTCATCATTGCATCCGTATCGAATGATTCTTAGCGTGTTACGAAGAGGGTGTTCGATGTAAGGAGTGCGCTCATGGTAGGCACGGTTAGCTCTTGTGTCTGTTTTGTGTAGATCAGCTGCAAGAAGTAAAGCTTTCTTTACCCTGGCTGCGTTGATGCTGGGAGTTTTATTTGCGTAAGCCATGACAACTGAAGCGATCTGAGTGCTGTCATAAGTTTTCAAAGCTGTGGTGAAAATCGCTTTATTTGAATGCTGGAGAGGGTACTTCACGTACTCACGAATTTCACGGTGAGCATCAAAACCTAAACCTGTACCATGTTTCCAGCAAGTTTCAGGGTTCTTAGCTCGGCATCTGTTTGTTGTAGTAGTCATAATCTATCTCTAACGATAGCATGACATGTTTCTTAGCCGTTTAATGAATAAAAAGCAACTGAGTCAGTCCAAATTGGTGAAATCTTTGTGACATCGCCAGGTTTTGAAGCATGAATGAGTTTATTGTTGCCTAAATAAATTCCGATGTGGTATTCAGAAGCTCCACTGTAGAACACTACGAAGTCTCCTGGCTGTGCTTCAGCTCGTGATACAGGGTGAGTGTAGGCAGAGTGGGCTTCACTGCTTACACCATGAGGAAAATCGATTCCAGTTACTTGGTTTGTAACCCATTTCACATATCCAGAGCAGTCCCAACCTGAAGGAGTAGCTCCACCGAACACGTACGGCACGCCTTCGTACTGTAAGGCAAGCTGAACAATCTGCTCTTTGGTGCTACCGTTAAGAGCAGTAGGAACAACTGGGATTGATGTTGTTGGTGTTGTGGTTGTAATCGCTGTTGCTGAGGTGAAGGGAGCTGGCTCTGGAGCAGGTGGGTCAGTTACGGTGTAACTGTCTCGGGAGATATCTGTAGCTACTGAATCTGATGATGCAGTGAAAGTTTGTGTGTTTTCAGAATCTGTTGCGTAGATGCTTGAAAGGTCTAACGCTTGGGTAGTTGATTCTGGTTCTGGAAGTACAGAGATAGGGGTTGTGGCTGTTGTGATGATTGTAGAAATGGCAATAAGAGGGGATAAAACGGTAACGCTCATGAAAGAAAAAGGTCCTTGAGTAAACACAAAATAATGTAACGGAAAGATAACGACCTTATACTCTATCGTCTCCAAATACGAAATAGTGCATGTTTGACATTTTTAATGTCACTTTAGGGACAGACCACGCCGATTGGAGGCTTTGGGCCCAGAGTTTAGTCGCTATCAACGATCAATTCGTCAAATCAATTTAGACGAATGCGACAAGCTTATCACACTAAAAATGAGCAGCTGCAACCCTTGCATCTCTCACAGTATTCTCTAAGCCTGTTCACTCAATCAGTAATGATTTCTGGCTTAGAAAGTAGTACTTTCTCCGTAAGCCATTCGTCTTCCATGGGGTGAACTTTTCAATGCAGCTGAGTGGAAAGCAAGAACAGCTTTAGCTAAACGAATTTTCTGATTCTCAAAACTATCATCCCAGCCTTCCGATTGCTTAGCTAAATACTTCGCTTCGTCAAGATCGATGAGGAGCTCGTTGGTTTTCCCTAAATACTTCATGCTCTTATTGTACCATTCTGACGAAGAAAAGACTCTGTAGCCTTTTTCTTCGTCAGAAGAGAATTAAGGACCGATATGTAATACTGTTAAGAAAGCATGGCCGCCTACGGGCGGCTTTTTTAGTTTAACCACATATTCGATCCACGCCCTCAACCAAAGTGAAACACCTCAACCAATGAACTCTCTTGTCATTATCATCGGGATACTCTCATCCATCTGCTTAGTCATGTCTGGACTGTCCACCCAGAGAAAGCGTATGCTCCTCTTCGCTGTTGCAACCAGCGCATTGTGTGTTGTGCAGTACAGCCTTACCGGATCAATTCTGGCTCTTATCATTTGCTTCATCGGGATATTTCGAAACTTGACGGCCTTAGCTGCAATCAAATGGCCTATCTTTCATAGCTGGATGTTCTTGGTGTTCTTCCTTCTGATGAACACTGGAGCGTTTCTTGTGACTGCTAAATGGGATGCATTCAATGCTATTGACACTCTTCCATTGGTTGGTTCATACCTGGGAACAGTCGCTATTTTCTTCAGCAAAATGACAATCACAAAAAGCTTCATGATTGCCTGTGGAGCTACCTGGTTGTTTTATGAGTATCACGCTGGAATCTATGGTCAGATGGTTGGTGAGACATTTACTCTGGTAGCTAACGTTGTCGCTCTTGCCACTCTGATGTCTGCATCTCGTCGCGGTGTTGCTGAGCAGGATGTTGACAATGTGGACACTCAAATTATTGAAGTGATTACCAGCAGCATTCCTGTCATTACTGAAAAAGTTCGCACTGCGACAATTCCAGTGATGACAGTTGCAACAGCATCAATCCCTGTTTACAAGAACGAGAAATAAAAAGAAGGGGAACCTTTCGCAGGTTCCCCTTCTTCGCTATGTGTGTTGTGTTGTTACTATTCTATCATTAAAGTGCTGGTCAGACAAGAGAATAAGCCCCAAAAACCTTGATTTTATAAGGTTTTTGGGGCTTATTTATTTTGATTCCGCTGACGGGATTTGAACCCGTGTCTTCTATTTTTTCGCTGGCGCGCTTTCCCACGAATGACTCATGTAGGTTTGCAACCCTACTCAAATCAATTAGATGTTCTACCGAACTAATACTACAGCGGCATGTTTTGTTGTTATCTCTACTGTAACACATTCTAAATCAGAATGCAAATCCTTTTTTCAAACTGCTGATGAAAGAATTTTCATGATGACAATAGAAGCTACAACAAGAATCACTAAAGCCACTAATGGAGCAATGACAACACCTCTGGCCAGGTACGGTTTGGGTGGACCTAACTCGTCAAGAGAGACAGTCTTGTCATGTTCAAAATAAGAGGATTCATCGGCAGTTTTATTTCCCATGAATAGAGATATCGGTCATGAACCGCATCTGGTCGAAAGACTTTGAAAAGGGGTCAGATTGTGGTAAACTAAGGTAACTAAAAGGCTTGGAGAGAACCATCATGGAATTTGTCATCAAAGACGCCACCCCTAAACCGCAGACCCGAAACTCATTCGAAGTAGACATCACAACCATCATCGGAGATGACGAAGGCTACCAATCTTTCGTCGTTGGTCCTTTCATCAAAGACCAAGATGAGTACGCTTTGCAGAACCTGATTGAGACTCTGACTGCAATGACAGCAATCGAACCTAACGGCATGGCTGACGGAGAGCACTACGATGAACTTCCAGAGTTCAGAGCCTGGTTCAAAAACTCTAACGAATATGCAAATGAAGATGAAGTGCCTCTGAAGCCTTGGAAGAATGTAAACCCTAAATGGTCATTCTACTGGGTGACAGACGCGTACTCTTACGAACACAACAGGTATAAGTCGTACACTGTTTACTACTATGATGAAAACCTTGTCCAGCACAGTGTATACGTGCAGCTCTAACTTACCTTTAGAAAGAAGTAGAATATGAGTGATACAGCAAAAACTACTAAAGCCGTAAAAGCAACAAAAGAGAAAGCACCCAAACCTCCGAGAGTCACTAAAGCGGAAAAGATGATTGAAGAGCGTGCTGTTCATAACTTTGAGAACATGTGTGCTGCAGTGAAGAGTGTTTCACCCAGCTTTATTCGTGTGTCCATCGAAGCTTTGGAAAAAACTAATCTCACTGCAAAAAGCAAGAATCGTGTCCTTGTAGGTAAAGCTGCAGTTGAAGAAAAGATGAAAACATCTCCTAAGATTGTTCTACCTAAAGAATGGGTAAAGCTTGATGAGCTGACCAAATAAAGAAAGCCCCTCGATTATGAGGGGCTTTCTTTATTATTAGAGTCAGGCTTTAGTTCTGCAAGTTGGACCTAAGCTGCCTTCACCTTTGAACGGTTTACCACAGCGGACACAGTTGCCAGTTTGGAAGACGTTGTTGATGCTGATTGGACCTGTCGCTTCATTGACGAAAGGAACAACAGTTACAGCAACATCATAGTCACGCCAAGCCTGAATTGCTTGTGGGTTGTCATCCACGCAACGCACAACATCATAGTGACGGATGATGTTTTTGTACATGTCTTTCTTTACTTCGTAGTCTGGACGGAAGTCAGACTCTGGACGCATATAAATGTTCTCGTAAGGAACATTGTGTTCATCCAACCACTTTTGGGTAGTTTCACGGTAAGGTTCGCTACGAGCGGTAGTAATGAGAACTGCAAAACCAGCTTCATGGGCATCTTTGGCCATCTGCAATACTTCATCATTGGCTGGTTCGAATTCGCTCATGCGGTGGAATGAGTCAAAGTCACGCTGACGACCTTGCAGGAAGTGTCGAACTCCGCGAACATCATTCAAGGTACCGTCCATGTCGAAGCATACAGCAGGCTTTTTAGATGAAGGTTTCACGAAAGGCTTCACTGGATATGAACCAGGGAATACAGGGAACTCTCCGTTGGGTCCTAATCTACTGTACATGCGTTTCATGACATCTTCTGGAACTTTACGGTCACGGTTGGCGTTACGACGTAGAGCTTCTTTCAAAGGAATTGGAAAGTCTTTGTGTTCTACAGTTGCACCTAAACGCTGTGCTGCTTTGATTGTTTTAGGTAAGAACTTAGTAGAAAGGTTGGTGTTGTCAGACATGACATCTTTACCTGCACGGAGAGCTCTTTGGGTAAGATCAAATTCCATCTGGCTGACATCTTTTTCTCTACTGTGATTAGATGCTGATCCAGTCAAAGCTTCACGGATATCATCACGGTTGATGCGGACACGGTTATCAGGGTCTTCCATAACCCATTGCTGAGCGTATGTTGATTTACCTGAAGCAGGAATTCCTCTAAGGATTGTTAATGTGGACATACGCTATCTCTAACGTTGCAAGCTTGGCTAAATGAACAGAAAACTATTAGCAAGCAAAGCAGATAGAATGCCGACAAGATGCAGGATTGAACATTAGCATCTGAACCCCAAAAGAAATACAACAAGTGTATAATAGCAACGCTTTTAGGAATACCTCAGTTCAAATCGAATCTGCAGGATGACCTGGGGTAATCCTGCAGATGTATCTAATATAAAGATGATATAACGACGATATAAAAGTTCTTTCTATCCACCGATAACACGGTTAAACAGAAAGAGAAAAATGAACCGTAAAGCCGTTTTCAGCACAATCGTATTGACACTCAGTGTAGCTATGCTCACTGGATGTACTGCCAATGCTCCCGAACCAACACCTACAAAAACTTCAAGCAGTAAACCTGCACCAACAAAAACGGCTACACCCACACCAGCACCTACCCAAACTTCTACTCCTTCACCCTCAGTTCCTCCAACTCAGCAACCAGCTCCAGCTCCTGCTCCAGAGCCTGCACCAATTAAAACAACAGTAGTTGAGATTGGTGCAGATGAACTGCGTTTTGAAAATCTGGGAGGTAAGACTCTACAAAGCTTCAACTACGAAGACACTCCTGTCAAAGCAATTGCTGCCCTGACAGACTTATACGGTTTTGAACCCGAAACAGAATATACAGGCAACCAAGTTTGCTATGGAGAGTTGAACATCTACAAATGGGATAACATGCGTATCTCTTTTTATACATCAACTCAAGACCCTAACCAGACTGAATCTTTCTTCGCCGGCACCAGTGAACCAAACCAAAACTATGAGCGAGTCATTCAAGCTCCTAATGGCGTGCAGGTTGGATTCTCATACTGGGACTATGTAAACAAGAACCCTAACCTTCTTCATGAAGAGAGTAAAGCTGAATACCCTTATGGTAGCGGTAAGATTCAAGAATGGGCAAAAGCCATGGCTGAACCAACAGTAAAACCTTTGCCTGAAGGTAACGACATGAACGCTGCTGGAAGTATTTATAGTGGAGAAAATGGTGTTGTGAAATCCATTGGAGCTCCTCAGTATCTTTATGGTGACTGCTAAATAGTATAAGGAAAGCCCCTCAGATATCTGAGGGGCTTTCCTTATTGTGCTTTTAGTATCCAGATGAGTACCCAGCAGCACTTACTACTACTAAGTATCCAATGAACAACACGCTAAGAACAATACCAAGGTAGCCTAAGATAAGACCGGTAAGCGCTAATCCGTAACCGTTATCTCCAGTCTTTTTAATCTGAGCTAAAGCAATGTGACCTAAGACAACAGCTGCAATGGCACCGATGAAAGAAAGTATGACTTGAGCAATTCCTGCAACTAAAGCAATAACAGCTAAAACGTTAGTCGAACCCTGCTGATACACAGGCTGATTATATGCTTGCTGGTTTTGTGCCATGTAAGGATTCTGTGAGTATCCATACTGATTTTGCTGCGGCTGGTAAGGGTTCTGAGGATACGGCCCTTGAGGGTAAGGACCCTGATTAACAGGAGCTTGTGGGGCAGAAGCTTGTGGCTGAGGAGAGCTGTAATAATTTGGCTGCTCTGGGTCAGATTTTTTCAGATTTGGCTGACCATGGGGTTCTGGTGTGACTGGGTTGAAATTGTAATCTGTCATAATGAGTGTATCGGTCTTTTATAGAAGAATGGGGAGTGAATACAGTTATGCAATCCATGTATTCACTCCCCATTCTTAGGATTCTACTTGCCGTCCCAGGTGAGAATGTTCATGAGAAGTTCACCCTGCTCGGCTGCATCCTGAACAGCAAGATGAGTGTGAGGCAGAGTAGATTTCAGCTTCTTAGGCATAAACCTTTTAGTGGAACGCGAGATGAGAGTGTTTGCTCGTGTTTTGAACTCGGTTTTGATGTCCAGATGGCGAGAGAAGCCAAATGGCGAACCGTTCTTTGAGAACCTCACGGCATACCAGTAGGTGAACATGAAGTCAAAGCCCAAAGGGTAAGCCGCAAAAATTGCGTTAGTGGTGTCATGCTCTACTTTTTTAGCTTCAACCCATTCCGAGAAACGCGTCATAGCATCAACTGGGTCTTCGCCGTGTTCGATAATGTAAGCTCTTCGAAGCTCACCTGTTGTGTCCTTCGCTGATGCTTCTACGCCAAAGTTCTCAAACACTCCAACTTTCATGGCGTCACGCTGCCATTCGTCAGAAATAGGCTTCAATTCGGCGTAGAATCGATTCTCAGGGGCTGTCACGTCAAACTTGACAACCTGCCCATCCTGGGTCTGATAGCCCGCTACAACAGCTCCCAGAGCTGTCATGGAGTAAGGTCCTGGGATTGGACCGTCTGCTTCAATGTCTACTGAGATGTAAATTTCTTTAATCATATTATCTCAGGATAACACTATTACAGCCATCCTGCAACAATAAGTTTCTTCTTCGCTGGTGAAGTGTAGATTCGCAGGTTACTAAGAAATTGTTTTGTACTGTGAGCAGTAACTGGTATCCCCAGCTCTTTTGAGAGTCCTGACATCATAGACGACGTATCTGACTCACACCAACCCATCATGTCAGCGTCTCTCATGATTTGCTCAACAGGTCGGTACATTTGCCTACCAGGATTTTCTGTTGCCTGAATAAGTTGCTTCAAATAGGCGGGTGTCAACCTGCATTCAACAGAAAAGAACACTTCATAGAAATCAATGAACTTCAAAGCTTTACGAATATTATCAGAGTCAGGACCAGCTGTGCCAGTGTGGCCATAGTCATGAAATATTCCAGCAACCAGAAGATGTCGCAAATCATAAGAGTTGTATCCAAGTTGGACACCGATGTCGTAAGCATTTACTGCAAACACATAGTTATGTTCATTGTTATGGTACGGCAAAGAAGCCGCAGGGTTCCTGGATGCAAGCTTCAGGATACCTGCGGTAGGTAAGCCTGCTTCCTGCAAACGGGAACACACTGCGGCTTCTAAGCGGCTCATGCTTCCAAAGCCTCCGTGGAGCCAATCTGCTCACGGGTAACACCGTTGAAGGTCAAAGCTCCGTCGACAAAATCGACCACGACTGCTTTGTTCTCGGTGAACATATCGAACAGCAACATCTCACTAATACCATCTTCTACAAGCTGCTGCATAGCACGACGCAAGGGGCGAGCACCCAACGACTGGTCATAGCCAACAGTCACAACATGCTTTTTGGCAGCAGCAGTCAAATCAACTGTTACACCAGCAGTGGAAAGACGCACATTCAAACGAGCAATGAACACATCGATGATTTCGACAAGCTCTTCGGTGTTCAGGTGAGGGAATACAACAATGTCGTCAAGACGGTTCAGGAACTCAGGTTTGAATTCCTGCTTCAGCTCTGTCAGAACTTTGTTCTTCATTGTGTTGTATGTTGCACCTGTGTCACCCAGAACCTGGAATCCGACAGAACCTGAAGCAATCTGACGTGCACCAAGGTTGGTTGTCATGATGATGATGGTGTTCTTGAAATCAATCACTCGACCCTGACCGTCAGTGAGACGACCTTCCTCAAGGACCTGCAGAAGCGGGTTAAAGATGTCAGGATGAGCTTTTTCAATCTCGTCAAACAGAATCACGCTGTAAGGCTTACGACGAACACGTTCAGTCAGCTGACCACCTTCTTCGTGTCCAACATAACCGGGAGGGGCTCCGAACAGACGAGAAACAGTGTGCTTCTCACCATACTCAGACATGTCCAATGAAATGAGTGCAGAGTCTTCATGGAACAAGAACTCAGCAAGAGCTTTTGCAAGCTCAGTCTTACCCACTCCTGTCGGTCCAGCGAAAATGAACGAACCAGCAGGACGGTTAGGGTCTTTCAGCCCTGCACGCTGACGGCGAACAGTCTTAGAGATAGCCTGGATAGCAGCTTTCTGACCAATTACTCGGGCAGCAAGCTCAGTTTCCATGCTCATGAGACGCTTGCTGTCATCAGTCAGCAAGGTAACAGGGATACCTGTAGCAGCAGTCAGAACGGCAGCAATCTCAACATCAGTGACAAGGGTAGGCTCATCTGATGTAGTGTTTTTCTGCACTTCAGCAGAGATAGCTTCTTTCAGCTTGCTCTCCTGAGCCCTCAAGTCAGCTGCAAGAAGGAAGTCTTCAGCTGTGATAGCTGCTTCTTTCTTTGTAATTAGACCAACAAGTTCCAGCTCAAGCTCTTTCACCTCAGGAGGAGTGCTAAGGCGATTGATTTTGGCACGGGCACCAGCTTCGTCCATCAAGTCAATTGCCTTGTCAGGAAGGAAGCGGTCAGGAACGTATCGGGAAGAAAGAGTCACAGACGCTTCGATTGCTTTGTCAGTCAAAGTGATGTTGTGGTGCTTCTCGTATTCGCTACGCAGACCTTTCAGAATCTGAACAGCTTCAAGAATAGTAGGCTCAACAACATCGACCTGCTGGAAACGACGAGCCATAGCTGCATCTTTCTCGAAGTGCTTACGGTACTCATCATACGTTGTTGCACCGATTGTCTGCATTTCGCCACGAGCCAATACAGGCTTCAGGATGTTAGCAGCGTTCAGTGAACCTTCTCCACCACCAGCAGTGATGAGAGAATGGATTTCGTCAATGAACACAATGACGTTCGAATCCTGAATTTCCTGAACAAGTTTCTTCAGACGCTGCTCAAAATCACCACGATATTTTGTTCCAGCAAGGATACCAGCTAAGTCGAGCGACCACACATCACGCTCTTTCACCGAGTCGGGAAGACTGTCAGAGTTCAGCAAAGCCTGAGCTAAGCCTTCAACGATAGCTGTTTTACCGACACCAGGCTCACCAACGAGAATAGGGTTGTTCTTGGTTCGACGGGAAAGAACCTGAAGGGTGCGCTCAATTTCTTTGCTTCGGCCCACAACAGGGTCAAGCTTTCCTTCACGGGCAAGCTGTGAAAGGTTTGTAGCGAACTGTTCCAGGGTAGCAGTCTTCTTGTTCGAACCAGCCAGACTTACTGGAGAGCCTGGTGTAGCGGTACCCGCGAATGTAGGAGTATCTTCAGGAGAGCGCTCTTCACCATCGTTGGCTTTGATGCTTGCCAGCACAACAGTCTCAAGCTGAGCAATGTCCACTGCAAGCATTGTCAGGCAACGGTAAGCGTGTGATTCAGTGTTTCGAAGTACAGACAGAATGAGGAAGTCGGTTGTTACTTTCTTCTTACCTCCGATGTTGAGAGCGAAGAAGAAGGACTTCTCAATGATGTTCTTAGTGTCCTGATCGAAACCAGGAGCAGTGTTACTGTTCCCAGTTGGAGCATAGGCGGTGGCGATAACCTGAGCTAATGTCTCAGTGGTAACACCAACGGAGTCAAACTTTGCTTTAGTGCTGGAGTGTTCGGTAAGAGCAAGAAGAATGTATTCACTTCCAGTCTGACCAGCTCCAGCTTCAGTAGCAAGGGCGATGGCTCGGCGGATAATCTGACTTGTGGTGTCCGTAAAACGGTCGTTCATAAAACCATACTTCCTTCTATGTGGTTCACGTAATCATAACACATACACCCAGGTAAAGTAAAACTGAGAGCCTTTTTCATGTGTCGTTCTTGTTAACGTTTATTGGTGTTGTTTTGTTTCCGGGCTTCACCTATTTTATCCGATAAACTAACATCATGAGTAAAACATGGAAAACTCGCCCTTTGATGGTACGAATCAGCGATAAAGAAGACAAAGCTGTTGATGCTGTTGAAAATCACGACCATTCAGAATTTGAATGTTCCCTTCCCGCTTCTCCTGTCGAACAGTTGAAACTCACACATGAGCAATGGCGTGCTTTGAACTGTCGTTACGATTGGGGATATTCTGGCCATAATATCTGTGGTTGCCCTATGTGTACTGACCAGTGGGGCAAAGAGAGTAAAAAGAAAGAACGTCGTCAAGAGGGACGTAAACTTGCACAGCAAAGAGATTACTGATTATCCTGCTGATTTTGCGTTTCTTTGACCAATTGCAAAGAAATATCGAGAATCTTATCGATACTTTCTTGTAAGTTTACTGAAGGCTTCTCAGTAATAATGTTCTCTTTTTGAAGCTTAGCTTTCTCTTCCGGCGACAAAGGTGCTGGCCAGGTCCCAGAAATCATTTTGATGGCAATCATCCTTTGTTCCGCAGTGCAGTATTCAGGGTACAGGTAATGGGCTTTGTAGTAAACGACTTCTTCAGGTCCTGAACGTGGCTGAGCATAACATTCGGCTGCGGCTTCTAACCCAGCGGAAGGTAAGAATGGTCGGGTTGTTTTGTTGACGTCTGGCATCAACATTTCGAAATCATGATTCAGCTGTAACAGATGATAGTAGTAAACAGCTGACTGCAGAGGATTCACATAGGTTGGATAGCCGCCAGCTTTCTCTGCAACCATCTCTTTTTGCAGCACATGAGCAAATTCGTGTTTGTACAACAAGCTGGCTTGAGAGAAGTCGCTGTTCACGTTCTCCTTTTTGACATAGATGATCTGAGAGTCATCCATAACGTTCACATATCCCATCACAGAAGCTGACCAAGGACCTACTCCTCCAGAGTGTAAGTCTTCGACCAAGCGAATTGACACTGAACCAAAATCTTTGAAAGATCGAGAAGCGGAACTATCAAACTGGACAGAAACAGGCTTGGAGAAGAAGATTACAGCAGCGTTCAAAAGATAGAGAGCTCCTACTGCAATAGCTAAAGTCAGAAGTGTCTTACGAATCATGATGAGGGTAGGGGACTCCAGGCTAAGGCTTTACAGTAATAGGGAAAGATTTGATAGTGTAATGAGTTTTACCGTCTACGACAACGTAGTCTCGATTATCCTGAGCGGAGAATCCAACCTGCTCCAGGACACCTTCAATATCGTTCCCAGAAAAACTCCACATGCTGATATTCCGACCAATGTAAGGACGAGCTTCTCCAACAGTGGTGACAAAATCGATTTTGTTGGCTTCAATCAAAGCAAGAATTTGTTTAGCTAAAGCGTTCTTCTGATCCAAAGAATAGTTCTCGGTAAGGGGACTGTTAATAGCAATATTGATAGTCATATCTGATTCTACCATTCAGTTGAAAGTAAGTCAAATTGTTATAACCCTATTTCTTGATGTGTTCGAACAGGAGCTTGCTTTAGAATGTCCAAAATCCACTCAGTTCGTTCACCAAACAATGCTTGGAACGGTAGCTGACTATTTACTTCTTCAGCAGTGATCCTTAGGTAGGTCATTATTCTGTCACGGTTATAGAAATCATTTTCCAAATCGTCGTGATGATGCCAAAGTCTTGTATTGCCTACCCACACGAAAATTCGGTGTTCACCAAAATCTTCTTGAGCGGCTATCCATGAGATATTGTCTTCTGAGTTGGACACTCTCCAAAAGATGTAACTGTCCACGTTTTTACCTTTGCTCAACTTGTCAACTTTGCTACCTCGAATTGTAGGTAACAGCATTCTCTATTCAAGAGTAGCCCACACTTAGTTGACACACCCATTAAGTAGCGTTAGTGCTACAAATCCATATCACACGGAGTTGTAGCACTAACGCTATTGTTCAGTAGAGGGTCACTTCCACCATGTTGCTGCAGGGTCAACTGGGAGTTGACGCTTGTGTTCTGTCATCAGGTAACGCAGTTCAATTTTCTGAGCTGCAACTACATTGACATCTTTACCTTCAAGGTAGTCGTCAAGAACATCGTATGTAATACCCAGCTCAGTCTCATCAGCCTGACCTGCTTTGTTGTCCAGAAGGTCCGCTGTGGGAGCTTTGGTGATGACGAACTCGGGAGCACCTGCCAAGCGAAGAAGCTCTTTGCCCTGACGTTTGTTCAAACCGCTCAAAGGGAGAACGTCAGCTGCACCGTCACCGAACTTGGTGAAGAAGCCTGATACTGCCTCAGCAGCATGGTCTGTACCTACAACAAGCAGCTGATGGGTACCAGCGTAAGCGTACTGTGTTACGGCACGGGTGCGGGCTTTGACGTTACCTTTATGGTAATCGCTGAGGTTATCAGCTTCATCGCCTGACCAGCCAGCGATGTCATTGTACTGGTCAGTGAAAGCATCCACTGCAGGCTTGATGTTGTACTCAATTACCTGGTCAGCCTTGATGAAGTCACGGGCGATGGTGATTGCATCATCAGCGTCTTTCTGAGTCCCGTAAGGAAGAAGAAGAGCTAAGAACTGGTAGTTCTCACCCGTCTCGTCGCGGAGTTCACGGACAGCTGTCTGTGCAATGTAGCCGGCAAGAGCAGAGTCCTGTCCACCACTGATTCCAAGTACAAATCCTCTGGTGCCAGCATTACGGGTGAAGTCTTTGAGGAAATCTACACGAGTGCGTAGCTCCTGTTCGGCATTGATGACGGGTTTTACCCCAAGAGTGTTAATAATCTGTTTCTGGAGCTTGGTCATGATACGGGTTTCCTTCCTTAGACCATTCTTATTACAGTATATCGTCATATTGACGAAAAAGCACGTTTTTGTGACTATTTCCTTTGAGAAAGTTTTCGAACGACTGCCAATGCATCATATCCGTGCCCATACATGTAACTTTCCCATGTGTGCGGAGTGAGCTGCTGTTCAAACGTCAACTCTTCAGCCTTATCTGTGTTCCAATTCCAACTGTTGTTATTACTGGTGACAATGACAGGGACAGCATGATTCTGTCTGAGAAGATTGATGACATCCAGCCAGCCTTTGTCCTTCTGAAAGATGTCGGGGTGGGCATCTTGGATGATATCTGCTACCCAGTCTGTATCTTCTACAGCAATCCACATTCGGGTCGCATGGTGAAGCCTGGCAAGGAGTTTCATACTGTTGTTGCCAACGCTTTGCACTGTGTTCAAGTTGATACTGTAACTATCCAATACCTGCTCTTCTACAACAAGGTTGAATTCCTTGTTATTGAACTTAGTGGTGAACTGTTCAGCCCAGCGCACTATATCTCTTGTCTCTTGCGAAAGAGAGTTCTCTGCTGCTATTGCTTTACGAAGGATGTCTTGATTCCAGGCAGGCTGAAGAAAAGCTTTACCTATATTGTTGATAATGTCAGCAAACTTGCTACTTTCACTGGGCTGAATAGTTACAGTGTTTGGGTCTTCACCGTGTTGGGCGTGGAACTGGATGGTGTTCATTTAACTATTCTACCATGAGATAACCTGTGTGTTTGGCAGGTATTATCTGGGTATTGTGTCAAAAATTCTTGCAAACGATGCTGGAAGGGTAGGTCGAGGGACAAAGAAGACCTCTCCGTCTTCGTTTCTCCAATAAGATTGACCTGAAGAAAGCGTGTCAAGCCTTTTACCAAAAAGTTCAGATGTCTCTGCGGTTGAAGAGCGGTAAGCCATGAAGTCAGAGTATTGACTGTTATTTTCTTCAAGTTCACCTACTGTGAGCATAACCAAATTTAGGCTTCGGGCTAACCTACTGAGCTGGTTCAGTTCAGTAACATACTGGTAATTCCTCCCGTCGACAATCAGCATTTTTGGTTGACTACTTGGTCGTGAATGCTGTCTAACAAAATGGAACACTGCTTGAATGATTGCAGTGTTCTGTCTTGCCTGAGTAGTGTCCAATGCTTCTACTGGTGCTACAAGCGGAACTTCAGCGGCATCAAAGACATAATCCTTGTCAGGATCAATCACTAATACGTTCTCTGAGTATCCAAAGAATGGAGCTCCTACAGGGCTAAGACCCAAATGGGAAAGAGCAGCTGTTTCATATTGGAGTTCTTCATACTTGCTGATTACTTGTAGCAGTCCAGTCAATGAAGGCTGCTTAGTTTCATACTGTTGTTTGATGAGTGTTGTTATCGTCTGGTTTGCTCGTGCTTGATAGTAAGCATCTCTTGGAAGTGTCAAAGTGTTGATAAAGTGAAGAATCTGCTCTGTTGACATTTTTGTTTTGAATGGATTCAGGTAGCCTGATTCCATTTTTGTCAGCATCAGAACCTGGGTGTCTTCATTGAGCGTTTTCAGATAGTCAACTGCAAGCCCCATGACGAAAGTAGGCATGTTCATTCCTTGTGCAAGAAATGCTGCATAGGATGCGGCCACGGTTTTACCTGAACCTGGCTGTCCTGTAAGAAGAATGTTCTTGGCTCTGTCTGACGGGATATGTGATTCTGCCAGCAATGCTGAGAATGGGTTACCCGCGTAATATGGGATAGGTTCCATTTCGGTAACAGCATTAGACTCTGATTCTCTAATTAAACCGTACTCTACGAGCAAATCTCTAAGCGAATCTTCTGTCGCTGTCCCTTTGTTTAGGGTGATGTTTATCTGAGGAACATCTGGGTCTGTTGCTGTGAGGTGGATGGAATCATCTTTGTGTTTATACGAAACACGTACACCTTCAAGCTCTAAGTAACGCCCGCGTTCTGGTTTTTGCACCATGATAGGTACTCCTTTGTTGTCTAAATCGAATAAACTGGTTTACTGCCAGGGCAGACATGCTAAGCATGCTAACTCAGTCTATCGGAACAACTTCAGGCTGTTGCTGTTTTACTCTTTTTCGCGGTGAGGTTTCGGAAAATCCGTACTCCTATAACAATGACCAGTATTACTGCTACTGGTACCAGCACTGGAATGAATATAGCCATAGCAACCAAACCTACTGTAAGAATGTTTTCACCAAAACTGACAATGGGTGTCACCATTCCACTCATCGTTGCGTTAATAAGCGGCCTGATGAACATCTTCATCAAATGAGGAAGCAAAGCAACAGTCAAACCAATGATGAACATAGGAAAGCCTGGAGAACTCACAAAATTACTAATCTGAGTCACAGGAACATCTGTTACATGGGTACCTGCAGCAAACAGCAATCCGCCTGATGTTGGACGGACTGCTGTTTGGATGACATCATTCAACGAGTCAACTGCAGCTATTTTGTCAGCAAAGAACTCTACTAAAGCTAAAGCAATCAAGATCGCTAATGTCCAGTTGTCTTCCATCCATGACCAGTTTCCTGGAAGAGTGAAAAAATCAGTGAACTTTGATAACAAACTGACAGCAATCAGAGGAATGTAAGCGTTCAACCCTGCCGCTAAAGCAAGACCTACCGCTGTAAGTATTTCAAGCATGCATCATGTCTATCATCTTACTGCAATTCAGTCATCAATTGAAGATGCTTTTGGCACAAGTCAGCCACTGTCATGTCTTCGGCAAAACCGAACATGGTGAAGTCCTGATGTTCTTTGATGTCACCTACTGTAGTTTTCGTATTACGGTAAAGTGCATAGTTCAATTTCCACAGTTCGGTGGAGAAACTGAACACCCGGTCAGGGTTAATGCGAGCACGGCTTACAAGATTCACATAAGGAGCGATGTAAGGCATTCTTGTCGTTTCTCCTGTAGGAGTTGCAACCGTCAGTCCGCCGTGTTCGGTTCCAAGAACAAAGTCTCGCAAATCAACTACATCGTACAAGTCAGAACCCAGCTCGGAAATCAGGCTGTCCTGCTTATCAACAACAACATCGTGCGTTTCCAGCATGTTGGAAACAAAACTCATTGTCTCCCCAGTAGCAATGTCATCATCTACGAGAGTGTACACTCCAGCAGGAATTGCTTCTACCTGCTCTTGAAGAGCCGGCGAGCCAGGACGGTTGACGTATTTGATGGCATGGTGCTGACTGCCTCCAGTTGAAAACAGGCGAGAAATTTCAAGGTTCTGCTCTGCTTTCCAGAAACAGTCTAAGGAAATCACATTCTCTGTCTCAGTATGGTTAGCCATCTGCCTGATAATGGGAACTCTTTTCACTTTGACTTTCTCGTACGGCACATGCGCCTGCAAAAGAATAGCTACAGAGTCAGCAATAATTTTGTTCGAGTAAGTAGTAGGGTTCTCTCGGAAAGCTAAGTCCAAGTCTTCACGAAGTACATAGGTGGAACCTAATGCACTTCTGCCGTGGATATCGATAGCTCCAGGGTTTGCTGCTCGTGCAGCTGTAGAAGAATGGTCTGTACAGACTTTTTCGCTGAAAATAACCCGCTTTTTGGCATCAGGGTGAACTAAGCTCAAGTCCATCTGAGCTCCTTCTCTTGGCACACAAACACCGTGTCCGTATTCAGTGAAACTGTTCGCAAACATGTAGTTGTCTCCACCAAAAACCATGTACAGCTTGATGTTCAAGTCAGGTAACCAACGCTTCAGGTAAAGGTTGAACCTGTCATATAGTGTTGTGAAGTTCAAATCAGTGGGAGCGTACAGTGAAGCCCAGTCGTCCACCTGCATCCAGGGTTCATTTTCTACTGCTTCATGGAGAAGAGCGATGCGGTTAGGTGCGATGAAACGTTCGTCATGAGTTTTACGCATGATGTAGTTATCATGGTCAGGGGTGAAATAGCCTGCAGCTACAGTCTCGCCTGTCTGGGTTTCAATTGCTTCTTTGGCCAGCCTCATAGCCCCAAGGTGACCTTCATGGACTGGAGCGAAACAACCAGGGTAGAACAAGACAGATACGTCCTTTTTGCCCGCGTCACGAATAGCTTGCAGAGGGGTTGTGTAGAATCGCACATGCGGGTTGATGCGTAGCGGCTTGTTTTCAATCCAACCTGCTGTTACTAAGTCCTGCTTACTATTGGTTCTTTCGTAAAGAGCCTGGAAGTATCTGTCTAAATTCATCGTACTTTCCTGTACATAATGTCTGTTCGAATGATTGTTTTTGTGCCAGTTCCTGTGACCTTTTCAGCGTCATGCAGAAGGCGGTGGTCGAAGACTACAGCTGTTCCATCTTCAGGAGCGAAGCGGAGTCTCACTTCATCTTCTTCAGCAGCACGGTATTCGTCGTTGAGTTCACGCTGAGTAACAGGAAGATGAGCCTGAGGGTCATGAAGGTAGCGGGTTGCTCCTCCGTGAAGTTCACCTGGGTGTTCCAGATATACGACAAGGCTTTGGAGTGTGCGAACATCTTCTGATTCGACATACGGAGCATCGTAATGAACTACAAGCCAGCCGCCTTCTTCATATTTGATGAATCGAAGAAGAGGTGACACGCCAATGGGTTCCCACAGCTCATGACCATCGAAGTCGGTGTTATCAGCATCTGTGAATGTGCGTACAGTAGGGAAACCGTGTTTGATTCTGTTCCACAGAACTTCAGCATACTCAGGAGTGTAGTTGGAAGCACGGTAAGAACCAATAGGGTCACCTTCTTTCCAGTTTCCTGACATTCCTGTCACTGACACTGGCTGCCAGTTGGAGTCTTCCAACGCTGCCATGATACTGACTTTTTCCTCGGCAGGGACGAGTTCAGGAATCACTACCGCTGTACGGTCAAGTTCAGGGAACGGTCTCACTTGAACTGTGTGAGCAACAGTAGGGATTTCGAAGTTGACTTGGTTTACGAATTTAGTTGCCATTCTGGGGCCTCCAAGGCTGATTGTTCCATCCGTTTGGGATTGCTGCGTTCATAATGTCCAGGTGAATGGATGGAGTTCCGTAGGTGTACTTATGTGCGTTGTAGTCGTGCAGTTTTTGCAGGTTTTTAGCTCCTGTGACAAAGTGGGCATCTCGAAGAAGTTTCAATGGGACGCTGCGTGCCTGTAGCCATAGATGAAACAGCTCTACGAAGTCGTAAGAAGCTCCGAAAACTGTTTCATCTTCACGACCGTCGTACATGTCCCCTGTAGGAGTAGCTTTCATAACGCTTTCAGGAACTTCAAGTAAAGCTGCGACTTTGTACACTTCTGACTTGTACAAATCAGAAATTACTTGCAGGTCAACCATACCATCTGAAGCTTTTCCGACATAACCGAGGTATCCACCTTCGGAAAGGTTTGTGGTTCCTACAACCAGTGCAGGGTAGCCGGCGTCAGTAAGGATTGAGCAGGTGTTGTACAGGACTGGGGTTCTGGTGTAAGCCACTAGCTGTCCTTTAGCCCAGTCTGTTGATTTGATGTCCAGAATGTCTTCCAGTTCAGAAGTAATCACTTGGGAAAGAGATGTGAGCTTAGTGAAAACAGCTGGCTTCAGTCCAAGGTTCTGGCATAGGTCAGTAGCCTGCTGAACTGCCCCGTCTTGGTTAGTTGCACCTTCGTAAGAAAGAGCAGGAAGTAGAAGAGGGACAATCTTCTGAATTGGGCTGTTGTCTTGCTGGGATGCTTTGACAAGAAGTGAAAGGGCTACAGCTGAGTCGATGCCACCAGAAACACCTACTACAGCCCCTGAGAGCTTGTTCTGAGCGAAGTACTGGTTGATTAGGACAACCTTACGCTCAATCCATTCTGTAGCGTCAAAAGCCCGCACAGCTCTCAATTGCTCTAAGGTCTGAGCCAGCTCTGCAGTCATGGTTACTGTGTCGTTGTAGACTTTCACGATTCATCTTTCGTATGGGAGTTGTAAATATGGTTGGCGACTGCTTCAACGGAGTCGATTACGGGAAGTGCAGTCATGGTTCGGAGAGTGTCAGCCATCACGGACAAATCTGTGCAACCTAAAACAATGCAGTCTGAGCTAGCCTGTTTGGCAGCAGCTATGACATCTGCCAGCTGAGAGTGAGATGTCTGGTACTTCATTCCAGCAGTGATTAGCTCATCCGCAAACATGTTAGTTGAGGTGTAAGCTGTATGACTGTACAGGTTATCCTGAGAAGTCAGCTTGGAACCTACGATAAGAGGTTTGGAGTATCCAGCATCTACGACAGCTTGACTGGTTAAAGCCGGAACAGAATGTAGTTTGTTAGCGAAGACTCGCTGCATGAACTCTTCTTCGACATGGAAGGTGTTACAAATGACATAAACATCTGTGGCTCCTTGGAATAGAGGAGCTGTTTTACCAAGTTCAGTCCGCAGGCTACCAAGGCTGCTGATATGTCCTTCAGCATTGATGATGTCTTCAGGCAGATTGGAAATTACCATACGAGGGAAGGCAATATCAGCGTACTGTCCAGTGCTGAGGACTCGCTTCACGAGCAGCTGCTGGAGATGTAGGGTGGCTACCGCCCCATATCCGCCGAGAATTCCGTATGTGTTCTTCATAACATCCTAATCATACCATCTTTATCGTCAGAATGACTATAATTACAGTACAATTCGTAAAATAATCAGCCGATTTAAAATTAGGAGGTCCAAGGTGAAAACTAATTCTACCAATGAAGAACAACAAGATACTCAAGCACTTCTTTATTTTGCCGCGTTTTATTATGTTATCTTGGTTGTTCTGGCTGTAATTTATATTTTTGTTTTTAAGGGAGCGGCTTGGTGGGGTTTGGTCCTCTTATTTGCTGGAGCTGGTAATCTTATTGATAATCAAAGTCAAGCCTCCAATGTTTCGCAAAAAATTTTCTTTTCTGCTCTAATGATAAACTTGTTCTTTATTATCTTCGGGGTCGGAGACTTTTTGTGGAACCTCTTTACTTGAATTACATGTTCCACAAGGTGTTCTCGTCCTCAGGTTTCACACGGTCCCAAATCTTATGAGATTGAACAACACTTCCAACAGCACTGCCGTTGAACTCAAGGTTCATGACGAAAGCTTTGTTTTCGGCTGGTACAAGAGGTGAGTTTTTCAAAGTGGTAGCAAAAGTCTTACGGTCATAACCAGCAGGAAGAGTTGCTTTGAAAGTGCCATGCTCATCAGTAATTTGGGCAATTTCTTTGTTATATCCGGCAGTGATTTTAGCTTGACGAGTGGATACGAACTCACTGAACTCTTCAGGCATGTTCTCTTTCCAACCTGCCATATCTTCACCCATACGCATTTTACGCCAGATAGTTTTGGAAGTCACGCCAGTACGGTTACGATGGAGCTCAAGATAATCTGCATGCTTGTATTTCACGCGGGTATCAGTATCGATGTAATGAACAATGAAACCTTCACGGTTTTCTCTTTCAGGAGAGTGAAGAACAGCATCCAAGGAGGAGAAGTCTTTGTACTCTTCAGCTCTTTTCCACTTCCATTCTTTGATGTCACGCAACGGAACTGATTTACCAGTTCGTTTGTTGACAGCACCGATGAGATGCAAGTCATCTTCATCGCCATAGTTGACCACGACACGATTTTCTGGGTAGATGATTTCCCACATGTAGGTCAACTTAGGATTTGGCTTCCAGTTGCCTTCATAACGCTCATGATAGAGCTCTGTAGAACGTTTTGCCTGTTCAGAGATAAAGCTTCCAGAGGTTGCAATGTTGAACTTACCGTTCTCATCAACATAACCAATTCCTAAAGAACCGTCCAGCTTGTCAGTTACACTAATACGGCCATGTAATTTGTCTCTGGGAACTGACGGTTCGTTATGGTTGAAGAACTTAGCAAATGGACGAGCAACAATCTCGCCTGTCTCCTCATTGAAGATGACACCACGAGACGCTAAGGTCACATCATCCCAGTCAGAAGCAAACTGAGTTGTTCTGGAATACTTGTAAGTCACATAAGGATGTTCAGGGTGGCGGCTGCACTCAATGCGACCATCATCATAGGCTTTCTGAAAAGCTGACAGAGGAGGCAATTCATTGGTTGGAACAACAGTCTCAGCAGCTGTTTCTACTTGCTTGAAGAAAGCAGCTTTTTCTGTATCTTCACGGCCTCTGATCGAACAATCTTTAGTCCAGCAGTTTGTACCATCGCTGTGATGATAAGGAGGTTTTCTTGTAGTTGACATGCCCTATTACTAACAAAGAAACAGACAGCAGAATACAAAAAATTGAGGGACCTGCACTTTAATTACAAGCACAGGTCCCTCAATTGTCTGAAATCAGAAGTTCAGGCTGTCTTCCCAGAAACGACGAGGCACCACATAGGTGATAACTCGTTCGTAACGCTCAGCATTTCTGTTTAACCACAGCACGCCACGAGGGTTCTCATGAGGAATTCCTACATGTTCTTTCATCATGTAAGATGCAATCTCAGGAAGAGTGTCACCAATGAAACCTGTAGTGTGCTCAGCGTCAACACCAACTCGCCAGAAGAAGTTCTCGTAATGAGTGTCTTCTGGAAGCTCTTCCTGGAATGTTGAGAAAGAAAGAGCGTAAACTTCGAACTTGCGTGTGTCAACATGGGCAAGGAAACTTGCAACCACCTCATCCTGGTCTTCGATATCACCAATGCTGTTCACCAACACAAGCACAGGACGACCAGCAGCAACATCAGCATCGTACTGACTCCAGATGGAATCAATGTTCGGCTCATCTCCTGAGTCGATACGAACCAGTTTGTCAGTACGCAAGTAATTCACAGCACCGTACATGTCAGCTGGAGCGTTCACAGCATAGATTCGAGTGTTTGTAGCGTAAGCCCAAAGAAGATAGTTTCTGACGAAGTTCAGAACACCTGAACCATCTTTACCTGCGATAGTGAGGTTCTTGTGAACACCCAGGTCAGCTCGGGAAGGATTACCGTCTGTTCTAACACCGAAAGAACCTACCTGGGAAAGGTTGTTCAAAGAAACCGCTGACTTGACGAATTCTACTCGTCCCTGGTCTTCGAGGAGAGCCCTGACGGCTTTGTCCTCGTCAGAACCTCGTGTGAGGGCAAAGTTAAGAGGAGAAGAGAAGTCTGAAGATGATGAACTCATGAGAGTCAAATCTTTCACTGCGTCGTATGAGACCTCAGCTCTGAAACCTAAATTTGTAGTCATAATGGAACCCTTTCAGTGAACTGTGTGATGCTGCGTTGTATGTTACTCAAGTCTACCACAGAACACGGTATCCAGCAACAAAATAGGGTCAAAATCCTTGAGTTTATCAGGATTTTGACCCTATTTACAGTTCACATTTCGTCGTTACGGATGTCCTTTTTGACGCTCTGCTTCTCCTTCTTGCGAAGAGCTCGACGCCAACCGCGACCACCAGTTGCAGCTCCAGTGCGACGCTTACCTTTGAAGTGTCGGTGCTGCCAGAAACCATCATCGAACATAGTGCTGTCAACGTTGTTCACGGCACGGTTCTTGTTGGAAGCCATCATTCCAGGCATATAACCTCAATCTGCTATTCGGTTCGTATAGTAACAACAGTATCGGATAAATGATGGGATGTCAAGCTGTTAGAAATGGAGCATGTGTTACCCAAAACCTGGTCCCCGTTGTTCAGCTCATGCTGCAGCCACCTACGCTAAAGCTCATCAAGCGGTTCTCAGTGCTTTCATGGACAACCGCAAAGACCCAGAGCTTGAGAAGCTAATAGCGGTAAGAAGAAAAGCTGAAGCAGAGTACAAACTAACACCAGCTTATCTAAAGTCTTTGGAAAGACAGATCAAAAAGAATCCAACGCAGGAATGGCATGCAGAAGAATACGAAGCGCTTTCTCAAGAACGAGCCAGAAGATTAGCTGCTGTTGCGGATCGTAAAGTCATCACCCACAAAAAAGCACAAAAAGCTGCTTACACTTCTCCGACGTTTTTCGAAACTGGTGACACTCTTGAAGAGATGCATTACAAACATGCTGACCTGTTGAACAGCATGGCAGATTCCCAAAACTGGAGTGCCAAACTGGATGATACTGAAATAGCTACTCTTCGCTGGTATTCAGAAGATGGCTATGCTGACATCAACGGCCATCTTTCAGCTTCAACAAATCCGTACGCAAAAAATGTTGCACCTGAAACGTTGGATGCAGCTGTAACTATCCTGGATGATGCTTTTGCTAAACACGAACCAGCAGAAGAAGGCGTGATGGTTTACCGCCGTCATCATCTTTATGATGAAAAAGGATATCATTCAAGTGATGACGCTCAAAACCTCGACAAACATTTCCCTGTTGGTAGCACTTACGAACCTAAATTCTTCTTATCGACAAGTTTGAATCCTCAAGATTTACCTTCCAAAGACAACATCAATGTTTCTTTACAGATTCTTACAAAAAGTGGAGCCCCAATCACAGCTATTTCATCGCAAGGTCCAAGAGAGTATGAGTTCATCATTCCTCGTGGTGCAAAATTCGAAGTTGTTGCTAATGATGTGAAAGTCAAAAGGGTCAATAAAAAAGGTGAAGCAACTGAACTGACAATTGTGCAGCTGCGAGAAATTTAAACAGGTAAAGCCCCGAATCAAGTTACGATTCGGGGCTTTACTCATGCTGACTTAGAAGTCTCCGTAGTCAACCTGAAAGACAGGAAGACCCAGCTCACGACGGTAAGCGTCCACAACCTGGTTCCGGTCATCCAAAGCTAACAGGATGTTGAAACGCTCCCGAATGTGAGCATCAAAAAGTTCACGCTTGATGATGTTGTCTTTACGGTAATCGTTGTGGGGTCTCATGTAGATTTCATCCACAGGAACACCAGCTACTTCCAGAGAAAGTAACGTGTCTGTTTTGCAGACTTCATCACGACCAGACATGACAACAACTTTGTAGCCCTGAGCATGCAAAGCTTTTACTGTTTCAACAACAGGCGGGTTAGGCTCGTCATCAATGACTTTGTGCCAGTCAAACGGTCCACGATGTGAACCCATCTTCATGGCTGTGCCGTCAACATCCAAAAGGATAGCTTTAGGCAGAGTCTCATCAGGAACATAGATTCCTGCTGCAGCGGCTTCGTAGTCAAGTACGGGGAACGGAGGGAACTTGCCACTCTGAATGTAACGCTTGAATGTTGTCTCAATCACATGTGCAGGGACTTTACGGTCACGAGCAGCGTTACGAGCAAGAGCTGTCTCCAACTCCACAGGGAAGTCCTGATGCACAACAGGTACGTTGGCTTTCTCCGCAATAAGCAGGTACTCTTTAACGTACTTGGCTTTCAGGTTCACATTGTCAACAACAACACTTTTGCGTGCAGCAAGAAGTGCGGTGATGATGGCATGCTCTACTTTGGTAACAGCAACTTCGAGTTCCTGAGGAAGCTCGTAGGAGCCGAACTGGCTGAGACGAATGTCATCACGGTTCACACGGGCACGGTTTAACGGGTCCTGGTTCACCCAACGGATGGCTTCTGTGGATTTACCAGAGCCTTGCACTCCACGGTGAATCCGCATTATCTGTGACATTTTGTTTCCTAACTTAAGATACTCCAACTTACCATGAAACCCAGCCAGCTGTCAAATACTATGTGCTTTAGCCGTTGATGATAGAATTCTTTGACCGCTCATAAAGCTGACAACGATTAAGGAACATTAGAATCATGCCCAACGACATCACACTGGAAGACCTCACTGGTTGGTTGCCTCCTCATGATCTATCTGGGTATGAGAACTTCAACTTCTGGTTCCTCCTCATCCCAGCAGGGTTACTCATCCTGGGCATGATTATCCCTGCCATCAGGCAACTTCCTGTTATCCTGACCTGGCTATTCACTCTCCTTCTTGTAGGAGCTGCCGGTTTCAGCTTCTGGCACATTTCATTCTTCCAGCCCCAACAGAAAGTAGCTATTTCAGAAAAAAGCTATTTGAAATGGTTTGACAAGAACTACTCTTATCTTGGCCTTACAAAAGAAGAATCGCTTGAGATGCTTCACAATCAGAACGGGTTCTTGGATGAAGATGCAAAACGTAATTACATTCTGGAAACCAGTACTGACAAAACTGACAAGCTGTACGTGTACTACCTGTCAGCAAAAACAGAATACGCTTACCGTGTAGCACCTCAAGATGTCGAAAAGTTTGACGGCTGAATTACATTGAAGTATCCGCTGGGTCACGCCACCATGTTGGTAAAGTGACACAGCGGATTTTCTTTTTGTCCGCTAACTTCACAGTGTTAGGTCGAATGTCTAAAGCGGCGATAATGCCAGTGGTATTGGCAAACTCAGGGTCCTCTTTCATCGACTCAACATAACGTTGTGTCTGGCTCACACTGTTAATCATGGCCACTCGTTTCACTTCTACCGCCACAGGGTTACCTTCAGGGTCAGTGACTAACAAATCAACAGCTCCTGCACCTGTCTGATATTCTCTTTGAACGAAAGTATAGCCTTCACCTAATGCTTCTGGGTTCTCTGCTAACCAAGCCTGCAGCTGCTTCTCTGTGCCGTCACGGATCAGTCCTTCATCGTTTCGATCAAGGAGGAAATCAGTGTCAGAAATAACTTCATGTAAAGTAATGCGGAGACTTTCTTGCCTTGTGTCAAAGAACCATAGTTTACAATCTTCCAGCTCAACTTCTGAAAGCTCGTTACCTTTACCCATATAGTTCAAAGGTTTGTTACTTTTGTCGTTATGCACTGAGATTGAACCATCATCTTTGACAATGATCGCTCGGACTGCTCGGGGAAGACGGGTGTCTCCTCTTCCTGTGTAAATGACTGAACAATCAGCTACTACTATTCTCATGGTTCCAAATCTGGTTAGGCAGAGTTCAAGTCTACCGGAAGTCTATTTTTTACTATCGTCAGCAGTGTTTGAATGATGCTTGCAGAGGGTAATGGTCGCTGCCTTTGTCTTCTATCAAAGTCTCAGTGCGAAGAATGTCACCAGCTGGGAAATTTGACAGTATATGGTCAATTATGTAGTCACCGTTAGCAGCCGTTTCTTCTACATAGCCGTGGTAGCTGTTGTACTGGCCATTCACGTTTTCGTTAGCGGCTTTCTTGGCACAGGTGAACCCCATGACAGTTGGGGAAACAGAGTTGAAATCTCCAACAATGATTGCAGGATTATTTTCTGGGTTGACTTCCTGAGCAAATTCGTGCAAAGCTATCAGACCTTTTACCTGCACCGCTGCATATTTGGCAATGAGTTCTTCATCTGTTAGTTCAATGGGAACATGCTGCTGGTGAAGGTTGAAGAAATGGATCAAATCACCTGAAACATGCTCCAGCAATACGTGAGTGCTGTATCTGTTTTCAATATTGGGAAGCTCTTGCTGCTCTTCGACAGTTCCTGTAGTGAGTAGCCTTACATGGCTTTGTTTGAGTTCAAATTTGTCAGCTTTCCAGAAGATAGGATTTCTCTGATGGAATTCGTCATCATATTCGCTAAAGTCGTTATGTGAAGGTTCATAACCATCAAATCCGTTGTTACGTAGCTGGGTTGAAACCTCTGACCCTTGAGTATCTACGTATGAAACTTCTTGTAAACCAAACAGATCACCTAAAGTTGGCAACGTTGCCAACAGTTCTTCTTTCCTCCCCTCCCAGCCATGGAATTCAGCTTTAGCGGCAGGCACTTGGATGTTGTATGAAGCAATAGTGAGAGTCACAGGGTTTCTAACATTCTTGTTTGTCGTTCAGAAGTTGTGTTCTTTGCTGAGTCAGCATACGCTAGTTTGCCGGCTTTGACTCGCCTGGCAGCTGCTTGAGCTTCTTTGTCGGCTTTGTTGTTCAAAGTGTCAGAAGCATGGCCTTTCACCCATTCGAATGTTGTTACAAGGTTCTTCTTTTTTCTAATTCGAAGAGCTTCATAAAGAGCTTTCACGTGGGTGAGGTTGCTAACTGCTTTTGTCTGCTGAGTGTCACGCCACCAACCATTCTTCTTCCAGGTAAACATCCATTTGGTTGAGATGTCCATAGCGTAACGTGAGTCAATTTTGATGTGAAGGTCTGTATTAGGAAAAGCGTAAAGGACAGACAATAACCCAATAAGTTCAGCTACCTGGTTTGTCCCGGTGGGTAAACCGTTTGCTTGCCAGCGTCCTTTGCTGTCCGCCCAGGACCATCCAATTGCGCCGCCTGGATTTTTTAGGCATGAACCATCACAGGCAACTACAAGTTTATTCATGTCGACCTATATCGGATTCTTAGAACCGCACGTTACAAACGTACACTTCGCCATCGATAAACATTTCGTTACTCTCATCATTCTCCAGCTGGGACACCAAAGCATCCCAATCAGTAGATGAAAGAAGGTTGGATGACACTTCAGACTTGAGCAGTTCTTTTACCGTTGCACCTGGAGTTCCTGTTCTAAAGAAGAACCATCCTTGTTCATCGGATAATGCGTACAAGCTAATCTGAATGTTGTTCGCAAAAAGTAACCAGTTTTCTACAGTGTCTGGCTGAGGTTCTTCTGCTGCATAGAAACTGCCTTGGAAGTTATCAAGTCCTGCATTCAACACGATAAGCCAAATACGCTCGTCATCAGTAACTGGTGTGCCAGCTTCCAAAGAACTGATTAGCCTTTTCAGCTCAGAGTAGAAGCGTTGGACTGTGAAACTTTCTTTCAAGTCAAGTGTTGGGGTCATGTTTACCATACGAGTTCGCTGAAAGCCAGCGTTCCTTTCTTAGCGTGTGTTTCAATGGTGTTTACCCATGTGTCATAATGCTGAATTAAAGGGAAAGGCAAATTAGCACTGAATTGACGTGCAGTGTAGTCGTACACTGTGAGCTCTTCTGAAACAGGATCAGTGATACCTACCGCTACATGCCACCAGACTTCACTCCCTGTGAGAGCTTCGACACTTACTAACTCAGCATTTTCAAGAAGACCTGAGTTGAGAATGGTTCTGGAAACATCTTCGCAATGTCCAACAGCTGCATTGCTGTCATCCATTTGAGCAATACTGTAATTATCGCCTGCAATATCAGTAAATTGCAGTTGAATGATCTTACGATGGGTGATTATACCTTCAGGGAGCATGCAATGATTATAGCTTGTTTTCTTCATGTCGGCAATTTAACCAATTGCGCCGCCTCAGTGAGAAGGCGGCGCAATAAAGGAGTTAGATAACACAGTTTTACCTGCACTACTATATCTAACGTCAGTTGGTTTCTGAGGAGTTATTAGTAGACTTTTTCGATGTCATTAAGCAGTTCTTTTTGTCCCAATCTAAAGCAATCTTTTGACCGTAGTCCCCGAATCTGTTTTTGCGAACAACTAAGTTGACACCCTCTCCTTCAACATGAGAGGTGAGTATTACATCAGAGTCTTGGACCAAATCAGAAGAATGTCTGAAGTGGTTTTTTTCGTGTGCAGATTGTGTACTCAAATGAGTAAGAAGAACTACTGGAAGGTTAAGCTCGATAGCCATTTTCTTAATTTGAGCAGACATAGCAGCTGCTTCTTGGACCGTAGGCAGTTCAGGAGTCAGAAAGTCGAAAGAGTCAATAACAATAAGCTCGACATCAGGTTCATCTTTGATGTCATGTACTGATGACACCATCCCTTTCAAAGAGCCGACTAAGTTACCAAACTGTTCTCGCCCGATGTAGATGAAAATAAGGTCAGAAGAATCATCATCCCGCTTACTGTCCAAAGTGCGAAATTCTTGTCCATAGATTTCCGAGGAAACATACAAAGCTCTCTTATTTTTAGCACCTTCTGCGATGCTGATAGCTGTGCTTGTGGCACCTCCTCCTGGTCCAGAGCCAAGAAGAGTAACTGAACCTTTTCTTAGTCCACCGTCCAAAACTTTATTGAGTTCAGACCATGGAGTAGGAAACTTGTCAGAGGTTCCATAAAGCTGGCGGGAAGCTTCGAGGTACGGTTCACCAGTGTGCTTCATTCGTTCACGAATGGCTTTTTTCTGGAAACTGTTTGTAGTCATCATTTACCTATTTTCTGACAGTCAACCTACGCTCAACCGTCAAATAGAATGATGGTGAGATAACAGAATCCTCGGGACCTTGCTCTCAACAGCGAAACCGCGTAGGAGTAACCACTTGAGACGGGCGACTGTTATCGCCAACTGAGACAAGTCTACCATCTTTACTCCACTCTGACAACTTTTTGGTATGTTGTTCGCTACTTTTGGTGTGCTTCGTACGTAGCCATTAGCCTTTTAGCTTCAGGAGTTTCACCATAGTTACTAAGGAATGTCTCGTTAGTCCAGTTCAGGCCCATCGATTCTTTAGCTACCCATCTTTCAGCTGCTTCTAAAAGTACCTTGTAACGCTTCAAAGACTTTTTAGTTTCAGCAAGTAGCTTTGTCATATCACTCAATGTTGCAGATGTAAACTCAAAGAAATCGCCAGTGTTAGTGTCAACTTCAGGGTCGAAGCTGATAGCAGAGGCTTCAACATCATGTTTGAGGATTTCTAACTGCTCAGCTGCATCCTGAACCAGTTCTTTCAGCTCTGCTTTGTCCTCAATCAGATTCTTCTGGTCATAACCAACAGAAGTAAAGATGAACTTCCATACATCATCTTCGTTACCGACAAAACCCCAGTCGGATTCAACTAACTCAACCATTAAGTCGTCAGCAATAGGAATTCCTATATCTTTCTGACTGTCATATACACGCTGGTATTGTTTTACCAATTCAAACTGAGTGGACTGCATAGGTACAGAAATATGGAACTCGCCCTCTGGGGTTTCCAAATGCCACGTAGGAGGTGCATCATATGCTGCTTTTTCTACCAGCTTGACCCATTTACCGTTAGCTTCTACTTTAATGTTGTCCATGGTAACTCCTGTTACGCTTTATTGGTGTTGTACAGGTCAATTGTAACACAATGGTGATGACCCAGGCCGAACTATGCCATTTCTTTGTTCCACACTATTTATGCCTTTTACCTAATTTGTTTGATATACTTGGATACCAAGACAGAATGGTTGAAACACCTAATGGCTAAAGAAACGAACAAACGACCAGCTAAAATAGCTGATGTCCTCGGCACATTACCTAAAAGAGAACTTGCTCATTACGCTCATGGCGAATGGGCTAAGCTTATCCCAGTTCCTGAAGCTACACGAGTAGTCACTGCATTGACTTTAGATGAAATCTTTGAAGCTCAACGCACAGGAGCAGAACTTCAGGTTACTGTGGTTATTTCTTACCGCCTGAGCATGTTAGGTGACAGCAATGGTTGGAACGAAAGTGATACTTCTCTGTATGTGAATGAAGATGAACAGGGACGTAAGTCTGTCGCTATCAAGTTCGAAGAACTTCATAAGGAATTGAAGTTACGAATCAATCAGGTACAAAGCTTCCAGCCTTCTGACGCTCGACCTCATCAAGATGTTCCTCCATCTGCAGACACATGGGTAGCAAAAGGATACACAACTGGTTATCATGAATATAACTACAACGCAGGTGGAGAATGGTACAATAGCCATTATGTTCTGACTTGTGAAAAAGGTATCATCACCTGGGAATACATAGCTAAAAAGAACTAAGTAGAAAGGCCCTGACTCTTTAGTCAGGGCCTTTCTACTTTATCGTTTAAATGCAATCTGAAAGGGACGCTACCATTATCACAGTAGCGTCCCTTTCAGAGTATCTCAGAAATTACTTCTCGTCTTCAACAACTTCAGCGTCGATGATGTCTTCATCATCTTCAGTTGCAGCTGCAGGCTCTGCAGTAGGCTCAGCAGGCTCTGAGGCTGCCTGTGCCTGTCCGCCGTACAGGCTTTGACCAATCTTCTGCTGTGACGCATTCAGGCGGTCTACGGCTGTTTTGACGGCTTCGTCATCAGTTCCTTCAAGAGCTGACTTCACTGCTTTGATGTCATCTTCAACTTCAGTCTTCACTTCAGCTGGGATATTATCACCATGTTCAGCGACAACTTTCTCAGCACTATAAGCCAGCTGCTCAGCGTTGTTACGAAGCTCTTGTGCTTCACGGCGAGCTTTATCCTCAGAAGCGTGAGTTTCAGCATCACGAACCATGCGGTCAATGTCAGCCTTGGACAGTGAAGAACCACCAGTGATAGTAATCTTCTGCTCACGACCAGTACCCTTGTCCTTAGCGGACACATGAACAATACCGTTTGCATCAATATCAAAAGTGACTTCAATCTGAGGCAAACCACGAGGTGCAGGAGCAATACCGCTTAGCTCAAACTGACCAAGCTTCTTGTTGTCCTTAGTGAACTCACGCTCACCCTGGAACACCTGGATGGATACAGAAGGCTGGTTATCTACAGCTGTAGTGAAAGTCTCGCTACGAGTCGTAGGAATAGCAGTGTTTCGTTCGATGAGCTTGGTCATAACACCACCAGCTGTTTCCAGACCCAAGGAAAGAGGAGTAACATCAATAAGGAGAACGTCTTTACGCTCACCATTGACCACACCAGCCTGAATTGCTGCACCAAGAGCAACAACTTCGTCAGGGTTCACATTCTGTGAAGGCTTTTTGCCTGTCATCGAAGTAACCATCTCAACAACAGCCGGCATACGGGTTGAACCACCGACGAGGATAACGTGGTCAATCTTGTCGGAAGAGATGTTAGCATCAGCAAGCACCTGCTCGAAAGGCTTTTTAGTGCGCTCAAGCAGAGACTTGGTAATCTCTTCGAACTTAGCACGGCTAAGAGCCTGCTCCAGGTTCAACGGACCCTCAGCTGTCAAAGAAATGTAAGGTAGCTGGATGGTGGTGTTTGAGCCAGAAGAGAGTTCTTTCTTGGCCTGCTCTGCACCTTCGCGGATACGCTGCTGAGCAATTTTGTCTTTGCTGAGGTCAACACCAGTTGAGGCTTTGAACTGTTCGTTGACGTAACCGATGATAGCGTTGTCCCAGTCATCACCACCGAGTCGGTTGTCACCAGCTGTTGCTTTTACCTGGATGGTAGCGAAACCATCATCTTCATCTTTGTCTACTTCAAGCAAAGAAACGTCGAAGGTTCCACCACCGAGGTCGTACACAAGAACGGTTTCGCTTTCACCAGCTTTGTCCAGACCGTAGGCCATGGCAGCTGCTGTTGGTTCGTTCACAATGCGAAGAACTTTCAACCCAGCGATTTCACCAGCTTCTTTTGTTGCCTGACGCTCAGCGTCGTTGAAGTACGCTGGGACTGTGATGACTGCTGAGTCAACATCTTCACCAAGGTAAGCTTCAGCATCTTTCTTGAGCTTCATCAGAATGCGAGCAGAGACTTCCTGAGCGGTGTATTTTTTGCCGTCAACTTCCTGGGTCCATGTGGTTCCCATGTGACGCTTCACTGAACGGATGGTTCGATCTACGTTCGTGACAGCCTGGCGTTTGGCTGTTTCTCCAACAAGTACTTCTTTGTCGTTCTTTACGAAAGCTACGACTGATGGGGTGGTGCGGATACCTTCAGCGTTTGCGATTACTGTAGGTTCTCCACCTTCAAGTACGGATACGCAGCTGTTTGTTGTTCCTAAGTCAATTCCTACGGCACGAGCCATTTGTATTTCACCCTTTCTTTTTCGGTTATGTACTCATAGTACACCATTTTGGGGGATAAGACAAATTAAATAAGAAAAACCTGAGTCGTGGTGACTCAGGTTTTTCTTATTTGCTATTCTCAGCTATTGCGACGTGCAGCACGCAGACGAGGAAGTCTGCGGAGGACGAAACCACCAATCAACATGAGACCACCCATGAAGGTGAGGAACACCGTGGAGTTGGAGTCAGAACCAGTGTAAGCCAAAGCTCTGGTGTTAATGTCTGAGCGGTCACCACGGTCTGTTACGTTACCCAACTCATCATTGTCGTAACCTCCAGTGTTGAACTCTTCCTCAGGAATGATGGATACTCCGCCAGAAGAAGGGTCACGAGGAGTTGTTTCTGGTTCAGTCTCAGGAGTTACTCCTGCATCTGGGTTTGTAGGAGTAACTGGCACTTCTGGGTCAGTAGGAGTTGTAGGGTCCACAGGAAGGGTAGGGTCTGTAGGCGTTTCAGGGTCTACAGGGGTTTCAGGGTCTTCTCCAGGAACGATAACTTCATCATCCTGGTTGACAACAAGAATGCTTGTCCAACCTACAATGTTGTTGTCTGCGTCAGACACAACAATACGGTGTTCACCAGTTTCGGTACCTGCTGGAATTGTGACATCAATGTTTCCATTCACGTCAGTCTGAACCCAACCAGCGAGAAGCACAGGAGTGGAATGAAGCCATACTGAAACCCAAGATTCAGGAGTAGCAACGCTTGAAGCAGAAACAGTTATAGTGTCACCAGGGAAAGCAACTGCAGCATTTACAGAAATAAGGTTTTCTACATCAACAGGAAGAGCTTCATCCTGCTGAATAGCAGGAGCGTCTGAAGGTGCAGGGTTTTCTGTTACTGCATCAATAGCTACAGAAAAATCATACACTTCACCAGACACTAATGTAACACCATCAGCAGGCAAAGGATTCCCATTGAGCAGAACAACTGGGTTTAGTGTTGTGTTTTCGATGTCAGGTAAACCAGTTACTGAAACCTGAACTGTAGAACCTTCAGGGATGTCAATGGCAGTAGGAGGGACATCGCGGGTTAGGTAAACAACATTATCCTGCACTTCATCATTCACCAAAGAAGTATAGTGAACTTCAAGTGTCAGGTTTTCAGGAACAGTTGATGTGTCACCACCAAAAGTCAAAGCAAATGTTGTTGCTACCAAAGCATTTTCCTCTGCAGGGACCTCTTCGACAGGAACTTCTTCAACAGGTGCTTCTTCAGTAGGTACTTCTTCTACTGGTGCTTCTTCAGATGGAACAACTACTTCAGGTTCAGTCTCTTCTGGTACTGCAACCTCAGGAGCAGGTACTTCTTCCTCAACAGGGTCAGCTGCTGGAGCAACTCCCTCAGTCCCAGTTTCTACTTCCGTAGGAACGTCTTGTGTTGTCGTAGGAGCTGCCTCATCAGCAAGTGCTGGAGAAGCCACAAAAGCTACCGCACTTAATGAAACTGTAGCTGCTACAGCTACTCCTACAATTTTTTGACCAATTGGCATAATAACAGTAATCTTTCCGTATTTTGAACGTTAGCACCAGCTTACATTATATTTCAATGACAAGCAAATTAGGCGGTTCCTTATGTTGTAGTATCTGTAAAAAACTACAACATAAAGGTTTCAAGAAAGAAAAGTGTTGACGATTTTAATAATACCCACTATCGAATCGTTGAAAGCATCTAAATCCTCTGCAGGTATCCAATATTCGAGAATGGTTCTACCTCCAGCTTGCTGGATAGGGTAATTAGACAAAAAGCTGGTTTCTACTTGGAATTCGCTCACATAACCAGCACCATCATGTTTTACGTTCCATTCTTTAGCAATCTTTACTGCGTATTCCTGATTCAGCACAGGATAAAAAATGGGTTGTTCTGGTAATCTGGGTGGGAAATGGGTAAATCCAGTCTGAGCTATTAGTTCCAGTTCTTTTGGTCCTACTGGGCGCCATAGTGTTGTAGTATTCATAAACGTCATAACCAATCTTTTATACCGTAAGTTGATAAAGCCTTTGTTTGATTTCGAAACTCAACTCCGGATGATCGATGAGCTTATCGTAATCAATCTTATACTTAGCAAAAAAGAACAATAGCATTGTTGATACTGAGCCTTCACTGTCTTCAATGTAATGATCGGAAGTAACAGCAACCTGTTCAGTAACAACATGACGAAGCAAAACATTTTGAGCATGTCGAGGTTTTTTGCCCGCAGCCACGACAATCGCTACTAAATCAGTAACGCTCATTCTTCTAACATCCATCTCTAAACAATCGGATGCATATTAGTTGACTTGGAGACCTGTCTTCTGCTATCGTTGATGAAATACTGATCTAACGAAAGAACCATCATGGTACACATTTACGATATCGCTCCTGCTGAACTTTGGGCAGCTGAATTCCAGAACAAGCACATCAATCGTCAGGTTCACCCTACGCTTGACCTGGCTATCTTTGACTACTCACAGGTATGCCAGTTTGACCGAGCCTGGAACGCTGCAACATTAGCTTCACGAGGACTTATCGTTGACGGTTCCACCCAGGAGATTGTCTCCCGCCCTCTTGGTAAGTTCTTTAACCACGGCGAACCAGATGTTCCTCAGGATGCACTGACTGGACCTATCGTTGTCACAGACAAAGCAGATGGTTCTATGGGTGTTTCATATGTAAACCCTGAAACTGGTCGACTGAACATCTCCACACGAGGTTCATTCAGCTCTGAGCAGGCTCTGCATGCCACAGCACGTTACCAGGAGCTGTACGACGGAAAATGGGAGCCACTTGCTGGTGAAACTTACATCTGGGAAATCATCTACCCTACAAACCGTATCGTTGTTAACTACGGTGATTTGGATGACCTCATCTTGATTGCCCGAGTGAACACAGCAACAGGTCGCTCTGTACCAGCATCACAGGTTGATGAATGGACTTGGTTGAAGGTTGAGCAGTTTGAATACAACAGCCTTACTGAAGCTTTGGCCGCTCCTGGTCGTGAGAACAAAGAAGGCGTTGTTGTTCACTTCCTGGATAGTGATGTTCGAGTGAAAGTGAAACAGGATGACTACGTTCAGCTTCACCGTGTCATCACAGGTGCTTCTTCGCGTCGCATCTGGGAGCTGCTTGTAGCTGACGGTGACTTCACTTCATGGATTGTTGGTCTCCCTGATGAGTTCGTTGAGTATGTCGAAACAACTCGTGACCGACTACTTGCAGAGCATGCTGAATTGCGTGCAACAGTTGAGGAAACTTACAACCGTATTCTTTCTGAACTTCCTGAAGGATACACTCAGAAGGACTACGCTGCAGCTGTACAGAAAGAAGACAAACGCATTACTGGTTTGTTATTCTCTCGTCACAGCGGAGGTCATTTTGATACCAGGTCTGAGAAGAAAATCTCTGACATCATCTGGAAAATGATTCAGCCTGAGTTTGAGAAGCCATTCTGGAACTTGAACGGAAAAACTGCTGACTGAATTATGAAAGCCGACCTGACAAAGAATTTCTGTCGGGTCGGCTTTCATAATTTAAGGTGCAAATTGAAACGCTGTAGTGAACTGCAACTGGTAAAGAATTTTTCCTGTTTCTGCATCAGCAAACAGTGTAGACACATCCCCGCCGTTGTACTGTGTCACCGGAATTGCAACTACATCATTCTTTGCATCATACGATAATCGGTTACCTAACGTATACCCGAGAGTAGATAAGTCAACCAGTAAAGTAGCTCCAAGATTTGTGTCTTTGATGACGTACTCGTAATATGCATCTTCTTCTGGAGAATAAGCGGTCACAGCCCACAAAATACTGGTTCTATCAATAGCAGTTGTTCCTGACGCTATCTGTGTTTTAGAATCTGCAGCTTCAGGTAAAACTAGCTTCACAGTATTCAAGTCGTTTAGGTTATACGAGATTGGGGTTGAAGCATCAGCTTCGGTTCCCCATAAGAACAAAGTGTTCCCTTTGTTGTAGAAACCTCCGAGATAACCCATCTGACCTAACTGCACAAACGGTTGCCATTGGCCAGACTTATCCATGTTTCCTGAATAAACAGTACTGGTCAAACCAGCCTGGTATACAACGTTTCCTGTTTTAGGGTTCACTTGCCATTGTGAGGATGCTTGTACTTCTGTTGTTGTTTCCTTATTCGTTTGAGTGTCATATGAAACAAAACGTTGGGCTGTTGTGTCTGTATCGCAAGAGTTTAGGTACACAAAATACCTGTCGAATGCAGAGCTGGTCTGAAGTACAGAACAACCAGGAGTAGTGATGTCCTCAGATTTACCTGAAGCTAAATCTACAAGTAGTATCTTCTGGGCAGAGGTAACGAGTAACGCATGTGAATGAGTCAATGAAAAAGAAAGAATTGACTCTGGACCAGAGTAGACTTCCTCACCTGGGTTGGTTCCTTTTTGATGGTAGAAAGAGGAATCAGCTAAATAGTAGCCGTCAACATTGTTTACTTTTGTTTGCTGAGCGATGCCATCTTTGACGAACAAAGCAGCAACTAACGCCAGGACGAGTAACAATGACACCACTATACTGCGGTTTAGACTATGCTGAGATTTGGTTTGTTCAGTACTCATAAGGAGCCTCTGGTTCTACAGTTTTAGTAACACGAACAGGGATGAGCTCAGCTTGATAACCGCTGTTACTTGTAGTATCACTGAACTCCCCTTTCACTTCAACCCAATCATTTTCTTGGAAATCTTGCTGCCAATTCTCTTGATGTACTGGCACACCAACTGGTTGGGCGTCAACAGCACAGCAGTACACAACAAATCGAGACAAGTAGAAATTGTTTTCATCAATGGGAACAACAAATCCTACTAAATCGACTTCTTTTCCTGTGAACTCATACTTGATGTCAGATTCGGCAAGTAAAGCCCAGTCTTTGACAGTAAAATCTTGGTAGTCTCCTTCAGGATTAGCAAGGTCTTGATTTGTGGACACTACCCCTCCGTTGACAACTTTATCTGAAGCAAAGGTGGAAGATAAAGCTCCTGGGGCGACAACGAACATGCTGGAAGTGGCTACCAAAACGATTGCAGCAATCACCAGCTTCTGTTTTGGGTTCTTTTTCTCATCATGCTGATGTTCATGTCCTGAAGGTTGCTTCTTAGTAAAGCTTATTGTCACTAAAGCTGCTCCCAGAATAACCATGATGGCGGTGAAGAGGTTATATCGAGGATGAATGAACAATGACAGCTTACCTGTGAATATGAGCCAGAGGATGAAGCTCATAGTTACTGCAAGTGTCACCCATTGTAGGGTTTTAGTTATCTTATCAAGAGACAAGATTGACTCCTAACCCAATGCTAACGCTGGCACATACCACCAGTAGTACAATATATAGGACAGCTCTGGATGTGAAAGTGGATTTCATCAATGCGATCATCTTCACATCGACTAAGGGACCTGCCAGAAGGAATGTGATGAGGCTTCCATTCGTGAAAGTGCTAGCGAATGATAGAGCAAAGAATGAATCCACGTTTGAACATATTGCTACGATGATTCCCAGTAGGAGCATAACAAGAACTGAGAGTACTGGGTCTTCACCAATGGCTAACAATGTACTCCTCGGTACAATCACTTGAATGAACGCAGCAATGCCTGCACCCACGATCAAAGCTGGGAATAGAAGGATCAGCTCCGAGGCTGTTTTGTTTGCTATGTTGAAAATGCTTTTCTTTTCTACAACGCCTGCTTCAACTCGACATGAATGTTCGAATGAAGGGGTGAGAAACTGGGTTGCATCTTGTTGGCGGGAGAAGAGCCAGCCAATGAAGTTCGCTATGGCAAGTCCACCTAAAATACGGCAAATGAGGATGCCTGAATCCCATCCAAAAGCTTGATGGGTTGTGATTATGGTGACAGGGTTAACAATGGGTGCAGCGAGCAAAAAGACCATTGCTTCTGACACAGTGAATCCTTTTAGCATCAGTCCCCGAGCCATAGGAATGTTCCCGCATTCGCATACCGGTAAGAAAACACCGAACAATGACAGGAAGAAGCGTTTCAGGTGAGGGTTGTTAGGGAGTATTCTTGTCAGCCAGGTAAACGAGACAAAAATTTGCACCAGTGCAGCAAGGACGCTACCCAGGATCAAGAACGGCACAGATTCAACAATCACACTGAAGCTAAGCATGAAGAAATCATTCAGCAACCCAGTGAAGCTCTTCTTAGGGAGTAGAGCAAACGCTGCCAGTATGAGTAGTAGACTCCCAAAGAATAACCCTGACGCTTTATAGCTTTTCAGGGAAGAGGAGACTGTAAGCATGATGATTCATTCTAACAGGTTTGTTGCTGCGATTTGCTTTTACCTGAAAAGTGCCATAAAATGAAGTTGTCACTATTGAGGAGTTTTGAATATGAACGACGCTGACTATCTTAAGCTTGCTATTGATACAGCTGTAAAGAACGTGGAAAGCGGCAATGGTGGACCTTTTGGGGCTGTAATCCTTTTCCCTAACGGCAGCACGGTTGCTGCGGGAAACTCTGTCACCACCACGATTGACCCTACCGCTCATGCGGAAGTGAATGCTATTAGGGCTGCTTGTGCCAAGGCTAAAGTGTTCAACCTGGAAGGATGTGTTCTTTATTCATCCTGTGAACCTTGCCCTATGTGTTTAGGTGCTGCTTTATGGTCTCGTGTTGACCGTATTGTGTTTTCTGCTGACCGTTATGATGCGGCGAATGCTGGTTTTGACGATGCAGCATTTTATGAGAAGCTTGCATCTGGTGATGTTGCTGAACGAATTATCCTGGACAATTCTGTTCAGCCTTTCACGACTTGGGGCGAGTATCAGCTGCGTACAGAGTATTAAATAATAAATTCACGTTCTTGACCCCCAAACGAGGGATAGAAGCCGATTACCTTTGCAACCTAAACAGGGGATAATAAAGGGGTAATACGTGAACCACAATCAAACGCAACCTGTCCGATTTAGGACTTTAGGCGTCGTACTATTAGCTACACTTGTTCTACCTTTCGCTACAGCTACATCCGCTTCAGCTGCGACCGCTCCCTCTGATGCATCTATTCTGTCTTCAATGACGACAGATGTTTATCAGTCAATCAACCCTAAAAGCCAAGCTAATCTACTCACTGTCAACTCAAAAGAAATTGACAGTGCTAAAAACAGCTATGGCTTCACAGAAACCAAAGGGATTGTTTTCAAAGCTAACCACGACCAAAAAACAGGGTTAGTGCCAGTCTACCGTCTTCACAAGAACGGCGATTTCATCTGGATAGCAAAATCTTCTTCCTCTAATGAACTTGCCGTTGCCCAAAGTAAATATGGTTACACAGAGCAAGGAATCAATTTCTACGCTTCAACCAAAAACCTTTCTGGCAGCCAACCAGTCTACCGTTTCCAAAAAAGTGGTAAGCATCGTTATGCGACAACTGAAGCCGAAAGAACTGCCCTGACAACAGCCGGCTGGGCAGCCGAAGGAATCTCATTCTACGGAGCTAAACCTTCCCCTGTTGTTACACCACCAACAACTCCGCCAGTAAATCCTGCTGATGCTGACGGCAAGTTCACAATGGCTGTGATTCCAGACACCCAACAAGAAGTTGGAACAGACACTCGATTTGTGAACCGTACACAATGGCTTGTTGATAACAAAAACGCTTTAGATTTGCGATATGTGAACCATACTGGTGATGTCGTCAATTGGGATACTCCAAATCACGAACAGTACGCTGTTGCATCCAAAGCCATGAAGGTGTTAGATGACAACAAAATCCAGAATTCTCTTACCATCGGAAACCATGATACAGCTGCTGTAGGTGTTGGCGGTTCTGCTGCTGACCCTAAGAACACTCGCACTTTAGTGCGAAACACCACCACTTTCAATAGCTACTTCAGTCCTTCACGTTACCCAGGTATCACAACCTTCGAAACTGGAAAAGTTGACAATGCTTACCAGACTTTCAACGCTGCTGACAAAAAGTGGTTGGTTTTGACTCTGGAACTCTGGCCACGCACTGAGGTCGTTGACTGGGCAAAAACTGTCGTAGCTGCACATCCTGACTACAATGTTATTGTTTCCACTCATTCGTATTTGAACGGTGATGGAAGTATTGACCAGTCAGCCAGTTATGGAAGTAACTCAGCTCAGTATGTGTATGACAACCTTGTCAAGCAGTACCCAAACATCAAAGTTGTCTTATCTGGCCATGTCGGTGAAGCTGGTTACCGTGAAGATGTGGGAGTGAACGGCAACAAGATTGTTTCTTACCTGGGAACATTCCATTCAAACACCACCAACCCTGTACGAACTCTGGAGTTTGATACAAAGACAGGTAGTTTGACTACCCATTTCTATGGACCATCCAACGGAACAACATGGACACAGTATGACAGAACCACTACTGGAGTAACCTTCGTAGGCTAACTGTTACAGGTAAAAAAGATGCGGGGCCCAAGTACTTAGTACCTGGGCCCCGCAGTGTGTAACGGAAGAAAGTTACACATGTCATCAGTTTTCTTTATCCCCCGAATCAAGAAGAACTAACCTTTTAATGTTATCGGACGATTTTCATCCTTAACCGAACTAAAAGGTATTTTCTTCAAAAGAAATTTGATGACGCTTGCCGTTTTTCTACTGCCCCATAAGTTTAACAGCTTTTTTGAGGTAAAGTCATTTTCAGCGATTTAGCGTCTACGTCTTCTGGCTCTTCTTGGATTAGTTGCTTCAGCAGCGAAGGCTCTCCAAGCAAAATATTTCACCATGGATGCTGGGAAAGGCTCTGGATCGTTATTCGTTTTAGACTTTTTGATGACAACAATTTTTCCATTCTCAAACTCCCACAACCCGCAACCTTCGGGGATATCCTCAGGGGATAACAATCCTTTAGGCGTGAGGTAAACAAATCGGTTTGTGACAGCTTTCCAAGCTCTCCTTTTGTCCTCAGTATCTCTTCTGAAATCAGCTTTGGAAACTTTCATCTCGATGGCTGTTACTGAGGGGCCTTCGAACATGAGAAAGTCAATACGTCTGGTGAGCTTAGCTTTAGCCATGTCGTAATCATCAGGAACCACACCATCGTAAGTAAGTCCTTTTTTATCGAACCAGGCTCTGTACCGTGGAGACGATTGTGCTTGACGAGTGCGGTAAATTAATGCAGCTGGTTCGTCAGGCATGGTGACTTCTTTGAGGATGGCTGCTTTGTTGTGTTTAGCTCTTAGTGCTTGGAAGAACAGTTCTTCTTGTTCTCTCATGAAGCCATGAACTTTCTGTACGTTGCTACAACTACCTCCAGCAGTTCGTCTTCGTCATAACCAGCTTCGAAATAGTACTGACGAACGCTTTCTTCGGACAGAACCTTTTCTTCTGGGACGAGATGTGCTGAACAATACCCTAACCCGCCGTCTTCATTGTATCTACCCAGTAACTGTTCCAGGTTAGGTGCATGGTTCCACTTTTCACCATCAAACCATGCAACGAACGAAGCAGAAGAGATTGTCTTTTCTCCGTCATCATCCAGTTCGATGTTCAGATTCCAAGGATTTTCATCTACGTTAGAGACAAAACGCATCAGGTTTTCTGGTACGCCTTCATACATAGCAATTTGATTAGCAATATCTTCGTCTTCCCCTGAATAGAAGTTAGATGAGCATTCGTGGTCATAAGCCAGTAAGAGAATTTGGTTGTCTGCAAAGAAAATTGTCAGTGACTGTCCACCACCATCTTCCCAATGGTATTCAGTGTAACCACCAACCGAGTCTGACTTCTGAGAAAACAAATCTTTCTTACTGAACGGATGAGTCCAGCCTTGACTTTCTTCTAACGCTAACTGAATCTCTACTGACAACTCTGCACGCTTTTGCAGCTCTTCAGAAGAAGGAAATGAGTCTAAAATCTTTACGTCTACCATGTCTACCTTATCGGGTTGTTGACTTTTGCCTTCCTTCTATGTTAGCATCAGACCATGACAACCCTTACTATTATCCTGATTCTGGCAGCTATCGCTGTTGTAGCTGTTATCGCAGTGCTGGTGTTCCGCAGTAGGTCATCTTCGCAGACGTACCGAGAGCCTACTCTTTCTGAGAGTTTCAACTCAACTCAGACCACTCACCGTTCAAGCGCTGGTCGTTCGTCTCGTTCATCTTTCAGCTCAAGTTCTTCAGATTCTGGAACTTCCACCTGGTTCAGCAGCTACTCTGGTGACAGCGGCTCCAGCGGAGGTTACTCTGGCGGAAGCGATTCAGGCGGCAGTAGCGACAGCGGTGGAGGCGGCGGCTGCGACTAACAGCTTAACTAAGTAACGGGAACCCAGTAATATCTATGGGTTCCCGTTACTTAGTTAAGGAGAAATTACTTGATTGAACCTAAAGCGTTGAATCCTTCAGGAACAACAATGACGTTACCGTCTTTACCAAGTTCACTCAAAGTGTCCAGGTATCGCTGCTTCAGAACGTTGTCGTTCAAAGATTCGGTAAGCAGTCGGTTAGCTTCTGCTTCAGCTGTAGCGTTAGCGACTTTCTGCTGAGCTTTCACTTCTTCAGCTTCCAAGTTGGATCGTTCTTTCTCAACGTTAATCTGAGCTTCTTGGGCTGAAGCGTAAGCTTCTTTCACGCTTTCAGGTACTCGGATTTCCTGTAAGGAGATTGAATCAATGATGACGCCTTCTGATTTCCAACGGTCTTCCAAAGCTTCAAGAATCTGAGCTTCGATTTCGCCTCGCTTAGTGATGAGTTCAAGGGTTGTGAACTGTGTTGGCACTGAACGAACTACGGAACGGATGTCCTGAGTAATGAAGGAACTCTTGAAGTTGTCTTCATCTTTGAACTGACGGTAGATGTCAGTCACTGAATCAGCTTTGATCGAATAACGTAAGGTGATGTCAATGTTGGAAGAAACACCTTCTTTGTCCTGCACAGTGACCTGAGCTCCGTCAGCTGCACCACCAGCGTTGTCGTTGTAGCCGGTCTCAGCACTTCCAGCGAAAGATACTTTCTGGTTTCGAATGTTGAAAGTCACAGTGTCAACCCAAGGAGCTTTGAAGTACAAGCCTTCAGTGGTCGTCTGACCGACGATCTTACCTGTGATGGTGTCACGCTGCACAACAGCCTCACCAGGGTCCTGAGTGTACGCCATAGCCCCTACCAGGCATGCTGCAGCGATCAGACCGAACAGAACACCTGCACCGCCGGCTGTGCGACTGACAAGTTTTGACTGTTTAGAGAATTTACGCCAAACAATAACAGCGATGAACGCGATCACTGCAAAAATAATGAAACCGACCAAGAGAGTCTCCTTAACTAATGTTTCTTAGCAGGAGCCTAGCAGATTCTTGTGAAACGCCTCAGAAAAGGCTTATGAATGAAAATTAGAGTTGCTCTAACTGAACAACAGTCATTCTCTTAATGCCGTACATGATGTTCTCTTTGATTGCCACGACTTTGAATTCACTGTTACGACCAATCAGTTTTTCTGACTCACGGGGAACTTCAGAAATGGCAGATACAGGAGCAGCTTTGCGGGTTTTGATTTCCATGACGCAACCGAAATCAGCAAAACGAGCAGCCTCTTCAGGCTGTACAGAAGTTGGCATGTAGAAATCAGACTTGTAGACTTCACCTACGGTGAAAGATTTCAGAACTGCAGCTTGCTTCACATCATCTGATACCCGGTAGTTGTTTGCCATAGCAGAGGGAAGAGAGCCTTCACGAAAGCCCCTGTAGACAACTTCATCATGATGTGACTCAAACTTACTCAAAGCCGAGTCAACTTGAACCATACGAGATTCCAAGTTCTCTGCAGAGAATAGACCACCAAAACGTTTATGGTCATTGGTTCCTGCGATGTGCGTATTAGCTTCCATTGAACCATAGTCGGTCATCCAGTGCATTTGAGAAAGTTCATCATCGTTCAACTGATTAAACCACGGTTCAGCTTCAGCTACTAAAGCTGCGGATGTGATTCCAGCATCTTTGTTAGAACGAACAATTTCATCAGAACAAAAATCTTCATTTACCCCTTGAACCCTTGCAAGAGTATGACCTTGCTCTTGTTTCTGGTCTTCATGCAACAAAGCCAACTTCTTTGCTCTCAGGGCTTTAGCTTTGGAATAACGGAGCTCAGCGTCAGGGTCATTTCGTTGACCCACTAAATCCTGTAAATCTTTCAAACCTGCTGGCGTGATGTCATACTCCAGCTGAGCTTCTTCAAGACGCTCCTGATGAGCTAAGTACTCGGCAAAATCTTGACTACCGCTGGTAGAAGCGAGTTTTACAGTCGCCAGTTTAACTGCAGCATGAGCTGAACAGCGAGGACCAGGTTTGGGGTAGCACATACCTAATCTCTAACAAGATGTAAGCATATGCTACCAACCTCAGTTAGCTTCCACCAACTGAACAAATGTGAAGTCCTGACCAATGTTGAACTGAAGTCTCGCCCAGGTTCCTGACTTGCCATCCATGTGCCATAGCCCCTTAGCGTCACGGTGGACCTGCTTCTTGTTGATTGCAGCGAAACCTCGAACCTGGTACTGGATGTAACCCCAGATTTCTCCTTCACCTTCAGGTTCGAAAGGTTCCTGCTTGTCGTGGACCTTCTTTACCGTGTAGCTGTCTACGTTGTGCAAAGAGATGTATGTGTCCCCAGCAAAAATGGTCTGGATACGCATTGTGGAGCTGATGTTAGGAGAAGTCACAGTCCCTGTGATTCGGTCACCGTTAGTGAAAATAATTTCTACTTGGTCATCAACTTCGACATCATGCATGGTCAGGTTTTCGTTAGTCATAATTACAGGTTACCATATTTGAATGCAGCTTAGTTGAAAACATCACACTTTCGAGCAAGTAGCCGATAAGTGATTCTGTCCGAGTCCTAAACGAATGTGATACTATCTAAGACATGTAACGCAAATTTATCTTTTCAGTCAATAACACCAACTGAAAGGATAACCATGTCAAAAAACGTATCACTCCACCTCGGAAAACCATCCCCGGCCTCACAGCCTCATGAAGCCAACTTCATCCGCTTCACTGTGAACGGCAATCACATCTCAGTCAGTACCGACTACCGAAACAAAGACGGTGCGTTCTTAGAAGATACTCTACGTGCTGCTCTACTGCAGGTTGTTGAATACAACAGAATATTGGAGATGGCTAATAAGAGGAAAATGAGAAGTTAAAAAGCTGTGGCGCCACCTTTGTAGAGGTGGCGCCACAGCTTTTTAACTATATTTGGAGTAATCCAACAAAGGTGCTGTCATCCAGGAATGATGTCGCTGATTTTTCTCTCTGGATTATGAGGTGCAGTACCTGTTATTTCTTTGCCGTTTTTGTCTACTTCGACCATCTGAACAACAGCAGCTAAGCGAGTGAAAGTTTTCTGCTCTCGCTCCTCAGGATGGTTGAGCGTATCGAATCCTGAAACAGTGTCATAAGCTTGTGGATTCACGTCCACGTTGACAACTTTGAAGTAAGTTTCACGAGGTAACACCACTTCACGTTCATAAGAATGATGACGAGCTGCAGCTGTAACATCCAAACCAGCATTGGTTTTCAGCTCAAAGACAATACCGACTGGTACATCATTGCTATCGTAATAGCTCTTTTTTGTCCCGATGGAATTGTCTGTACGGTCAGCTGCATAATACGCTGATGCTGTTGTGGACAAGTAATGGTCATGCTTAATGACAGTACCAGGCTTGTAATATTCACTCAAACCCTCTGCTAAGCCAGTAGCATCAGCGAAAGGCAGCTTTTTACCTATGCCATTACCAATCTCGTCATGCAGTTCTGAGTAAATAGGAATACCACGGTATAGAACTCGGGATTGTTCCTGGCGGGAAGCAAGGATACCATCCATTGTTTCCATGTAGTCAACTAAATCTTCACGAGAAACAAAGTCACACGCTCCTCCTGGGGCTTCTTTCCATAGAGGGGCATCTTCGTAATACTCATAAGCGAATTCTTTTGCTAACAACACACTATTGCAAACACCTGCAGCAAAGCCGGTGTAACCGTTCAAAGCTTTCTTCTGCATGTCTGACAAGTGAGACAGTTGTTCTTGATTCAAAGCAATATGGTCAGCAATGTTCTCTGGAACACTTTTGTGCAATGTGCGAGTCTCACCGTTTTTATGAAAAGAAACACCAGGAGAAGAAGATTTGATCGGGTTGGCTTTGTTGAAGTCCTGCTCTGCTTTATTTAACGCTTCTGATGCAGAAGCATACCCACGAGGTTCAGGGTTGTGCAAACGGCAATATACCCCTTTTGGTTTGGCACATTTAGTAGCAGTGGTCATAGTTTATGTCTAACAAGGCGAATTACAACCTTAGATTATCTGAGATACACGCACTATAGAAACATGTCATCCTCTCTACATCCGATCAATAGCCTGTTATCTAAGTGTTATTTTGTTCTTTTGAACCGAATATAGATGTATGACTTATATACCCCCTGTTGCAGAATCTGTTAATTTTTTCAGAGCAATACGCCATGGATTTGAACGTAGTTTCAAGCCCCAAGGAACAGCCAGTAAAAGTGAATTTTGGTATTGGATGTTATTTTATGTTTCTGTAAATATCGTTTTGTTACTTATGCGATATGCTGAGTTTATAAGTACGAAACAATTTTACGTACTCACGTTGATATTCACTATAGCTATTTTAGCCCCTACAATTAGCCTATGGTTTAGAAGAGGCAATGACACAAAATCTTTATCAAAATTACCTGGTCTTATCTTGACTTTGAGTGTTATATCTTTCCTTCTGCAAAGTATTGTAATTGGAACTTCTTTGAATGACGCCCGAATAGAGAATATGACTCCCGCCGAACGATGTGCGAATGTTTCAAATAGTGCCGGTTCCATGCCCCAAACAGCTGCCTGGTACAACAACCTAACTCCTAAAGAAAAATGCTTGGCAGAAGTACCAGAATATGTTTACAATCCTGAAATCCGTGAAACAAAACAATCAAGGCTAAATTTAGTTTTAACGTTTAGTAATATATTGAATTTAGCCAGCACAGCGTTAATATTCATATTAGGAAGTGCAAATTCAATGAGTAGACCTGTACCTGCAAAAAAACACAATTAGCTTTACCAGCATCACTGATACGATATTTCTTTTCTGGTGATTTTCAGCAGATAGGCTAAAAGCTGTCAATTAGCTACCAAATTCGCAGAGGTAACGTACAGCCACCTGGTCAGTGTTCCAAATAATCATTTCGTTGTTTCGAACGTTACAGGTTCCACCACGAACGCTGATGGACTGGTAAGGCTTACCTGAAGTTCCAACGCCCTTGTGTGCCTGACGGAGAGAGCTGTAGTCCCAACGCTGAGGGCGGTACTCATGACCCATGACAACATCGTTCAGAAGCATGAAACAGTTCTGGCTGGTGCGTGAACCATCCCAGTAACCGTTGGCGTAGTTCAAGCTTTTGGTGCTCTGGTCACTGAAGTAGACACCATCACCGAACATTCTTCCTGTCACAGGGATACCGCTACCTGCGTTAGGCACGAACAATCCCTTTGTGAGAATGGAGAGAACATTGGAGGCTTTTGTTCCGTGCCAGAGTTCACGTACGTTTCCATACTTCTTCTGAGCAGCTTCGTAAGCTTCCTTGCCCTTGACATCTTCCACTGCATACACGTTCACAAGTTTGAGGTTACGTGATGTGTGCATGTTGTTGCGTGTTTCTTTAAACATCTTGTTGATACGGTCGAAGTCTTTTCCGCTGTCGGAAATCTTCGCAAGGTTCATGCGGAACAGGTCTTTGTGAGCATCGATGTCGAACTTGTCTTCGTCATCTGTGGTGACCTGTGCGGTGGTGTTTCGCCACTGCACAGAATCCTCAAGCTGCTTCAAGAAGTCCATCTGCTTGGCAAAGTTTTCCGTCTTCAGGAAGTCCTCTTCCCAACCACGACGGTACCCAATGTTCTGAGGAATGAGGGTGAGGTAATCTTCCAGGAGCTTGGTCTGCCCTGTTTTCTTCTTCTGCATCTCACCAATGAGGTCTCGGGCAGAGTTGATGGAGCAAAGGTCAACAACACCGAGAGCGGTCTTTACGGTTCCGTCGTCGGTAATCTTAATCATACCACCGGACTGCTCCATAATCTGGTGCTGGTTTGATGCGATGAGTCGGTCAATGAGGTTGCTGATAAGGCTGTCTCCGCTGTCCTTGGACAGAAACTTCTTAGCTACTTCGTCAAGGTGGTTGACAGAACTCTTGACTGTGACACCTGTGCTAACAATAGGTGAGACCTTGTAGCCCTTTTTCTCTTTGGACTTGATGGCTCGCTCGTAACCAATCTTGCCTGTTGTCTCGACGGAACTCGCTCCTTCAGCTCCTACACGTCCCCAGCGCTTGGTGACGACGTTAGCATCATCCAATGTGACATGGTAGAACTTGTTGTTGTTGTTCTTTGTGTCAACCATGACAAGCATTGTCTCTTCAATGATTTTTCCCATGCTCTTATTATAGCACGTTTTCGGAGGTTTGCAACTCTAATTTTGAATCAAAAAGACGCTCTCATCAGGTATTTTTAGAATGCTCCGAAGAAGGCTGCTGCGATTCCTGAGCCGGCAACAGCTATTACTGTGACAATTGCGACGACTCGAATTACTTTGTTTCGTTTCTCAAAAGCTGAATACTCGTCCATAGATTTCTTTCGTTAGGTATGGGGTTTCATACATCTTAGCATGGTTGAAGCCTCCCACCTTATTACTACAGGTGGGAGGCTTCAACAGTTTGGTTATTTATGAAGCTTGTGGTTCTGGGTTCAAAGCTCCTGGGTTCAGCTGGATGGTTGAAGTTTTACCTTCTGTTGTTGTGAACTTGACCATACCGCCTTGTTCACTGACTGTTTTGATGTTTTCGTAAGTTGCTTCATCGGCATTACCGAAGTTACCTGAGATGTCCCAGTCATAGATACGGAAGTCATCTTCACCTTGGCAGTTAGCTACACCATACTCGCCTTGGTAAGTGGTTGGAAGCTTACCCGCTTGAAGTTCATCCAAGCAAGAGTTTGAAGTTGTTCCTGCAGCTGGTTTAGCTGCACGGTAGAAGTTGGTCATTCTGTAGCTACTTGTGACATCAATTCCGACAGTTGGAGCGTCAGCGTTGTATGAGCTCTGAGTGTAGGAATCTGTCCTATCTTCACGAGGAACTTCGTAGTAGAACTCACTTGGAGTGTTTGATGCCTGGGAGAAGAATGGGGTACTTGAACCGTTGAGGTACAATTCAACTGTTGTTCCGTTAGCTGAAGTCCAGAACTGTTCCATGCTTCCTGGGCTGTAGTAGTAAGCTTGTCCTGTTGGGTCACAGGCAACTTTCTTATAAGTTCCCTGTTCTGACCAGCAACCGTCAGTACGAGCGGTAAGTGTTGGCTGTCCCATTGTTTGGAACATCGACTCAAAGGATGTGAACATTGCAGTCATGCTGGTGTTGCAGCTTGGGTCAACATAGAAAGTAGTTCCAGTGGTTTCACTGGTTGTTTGGGCGTCAGTGAACATGTTATTGTACTTGCTGCATAGTTCAACAGGTTGGTCACCACCGCCGTCGTCACCACCTGGAGGAGTGGATGTTCCTGATACGTTGATGGTGATTGAATCAGCACAACCAGCTGGTAAGAAAATTACTTGTCCTCTTTCAGCGAAAGTTTGAGCTTCCTCTGTGGTAGCACCAATGTATCCGTTAGTGGTTTGGATGCCTACTGCTGTCTGAATTCCGTCTGATGATTGCATGTATTCCCAGCTACCAGCAATTTCAATTTCTTCACTGTCTAAGTAAGCTTTTACCTGTGTTACCTGTGTGGCTGGGTCAGTAGGCTCACAAGTTGGGTCTGGTTCAACACCATAGTTGATTGCACTGTTACGAATGTGAACAACAGCTGCAAAACCTTGCCCTTCGAAGTAAGTACCATCAAGGGAGGAGTTGTATCCAATACCACCGTTGTCATCACCGAACATGTCTTCAAGGTTCAGACACTCTGACTGGTCACCTTCTTGGTACATGCGAGGTGCACTGATCTTGTTGTCAATCCAGAAACGGTTTCCTGTCTCTGAGGTAATGACAGCAACATAGCAGTCTTTGTTGTTTGTTCCGGTGGAAACTATTAGACGTTCAGATTCTTGAAGCAAACCTCCATGTTCAGCTTTCAAGTCGTCGTAGTTACCAAAAGTTTGTTTCTTCTCTCCGTCATCACCAACACTGAACCCAGCATATGCTGATTCTGCTGTGTGTACTGAGGAGAGAGATGCTTTCGCTGCTTTGTCCTGTGCCCAAGGAATGATAGCGAATACTGTGGCAGAGATTACTCCACCAATAAGTCCGATTACGATGACACCCACCATGATGGAAGCTAAGTCGATAGCGGCTTGTGAGGAGCTAAAAGCTGCTCGTATTTTTGTGTAGTTTTGAATAGTCGGGTGCGTGCTGCCAGCAGACATACAGATTCTTCTCTCTAAGGGGGTTAGGTAGCTGAAAAAAGTATCGGTAATTAACAAGCTTTTCACAGGTTCCCATAACACCTAATTGAGAAAACAAGGGCGGCCCAGGACAATTAGCATCCTGGACCGCCATATTGATGGTTTGTTATTTGGCTTGTGCGATGAGTTTCAGAACTGCCGGCACTTCTTTCCACTTCTTTACACGATACTTAGAAGGAACAGTTGCGTTGTATGCATTCTCGAACGCAATAACTGTCTTACCGTTCTTCTGCAGAGTGTTAATCTGCTTGTCAGAGTCATCAATGTACACATCGATACCTGGGACTTTCTCTTTGTCCTCAGTGTGAGTGATGGAAGTGAAAGGAATACGATGACGACGCAACCACTGACGGGTCTCTTCATTCCATCTGTTACCACGGGCCGTCACAACACGAACTTCAACGTCACGATTACTGACCAAAGTGCGAAGAGTCTTGCTTACTCCGTCAAAAGCTTTCATCTTGGAGTAAACACCATTCTCTTCCGCTGAATGGAAAGCATCCAGGAATGAGTTAACGTCAGTGAACCAGCCTGAGTCTACGAAAGAGTAGTGAGTTGGAGGGCTAGGAAGAAGTGTTTCAGCCTGTTCAGGAGTAAGTCCTTGTGTCTTCATGACATGGTTACGAATGGATTCTGTGAAGTCACCACTGGTGTTGTCTACATCCAACGCCAAAACCAGGGGTGTCTTGCGGAGGTTAGTCTCACGTTCAGCTTGAGCAATGAGATTTGCTCTACGAGTCTCATATTTTGCAGCTAATGCATCTTTACCCTGAGCTTTGAGGTCAGCAATACCAGCTAATGAAGTGAAATAGTTCCTTCTTGCAAGCTTGATGCGTTCAAGATCACCAGACTTTTCTGCAGCTTCAAGTTTGATGCGAGCATGGTAGCTGCAACGAGGGTATGGTTTGCGTTTGCACATAGTTTTGTATTCCTAACAGATAGCAAGAAAAATCTTATCTGCTGCACACCATATCAGTCTTCGAGCATTTTTTCCAACGCAAATGACAAGAACACAGCAATTTCGTTAATATCATCGTTCATATTGTGTGAAGTCACTGTCACTTCCACTTTACCGTCAACTTCACGGAACCCTAAAGCAACTTTCTTCATTTCCCCCTCTTTAAAAGGAGGTAGTTGCATGGGAGCAAGGTCATTCGTAGTCATGGTTACGATATCGGCTCTAACGCCTTCAGGTTTGTTTTTCGGAAAGCAGATGGCGTATACACAAGCAACACAGTCAACAGCATCCAATTACCCTCAAGTAGCAGACGGGATTCTGTAAGAGCTTGAATGAACAAGCAACCACCAAGAAGGAACAAACCAAGAGGTAAGAAGCTTGAACTCCTTCCTGCATGTTCCACTAAACGCCAAGAGCTTCCTAAAATGTACAAAGTCATAGCTGCTAGAAGAATGACGCCAACTACACCCAGTTGGAACCATACATCCAAATATGCATTATGGGCATGAGCTACAGGCACTCCACCTAATGTGAGTATTCCGTTGAAAGGCTCTTTCCATACAGGCCAGTAACTAACCCATCCCCAACCTTCAGGTTTCTGCAAAGCCAGATCAGCCACTCGTTTCCAGATTTCAGTGCGGTTAGTAAGGTTCGGGTCACGGTCAAAAACACCAAACAGTTTGTCGTAGTTCTTCAACGCAGCAACACCAAGAACGATACAGAGTCCCACGAAGGACCAGGATGTTATCCGTCTGAACTTTTCTGGCGTAAATCGTATAAACATCGCACCAGCAACGATGATGACAACAGCCAGCAGAGCCAAAGAGATGGTAGCTGAGACTGTCAGAAAATGTGTTCCTAACCCTACAGCTATCCAGCTAAGGCTCACCCATTTGTTTGTGAGTTTCTCCAACAAAGTCACTACTGACACAACAATTAGAAGCAATGCAACAAAACCTAACAAGTTTCTGTTACCCATGAAACCCTGAATTGGACCACCTGCAAACAAATTGTTCTCTGACCAGTTCAACACACCAGAATTTTTCTCAATGTCAGTAAGGCCCACAAATTCCATGAAGACAGGTAGAACTGGTCTCCTAAACACAGTGGCGACGATTGTTTCAAAGACTAAACTGCCGACCACGCAGATTTGCAGTCCGTAACCTAAAAGGACTATCAGTTTTTTCCATTTGTAAGCTGAGGCAACTAAAAGTCCTATGAGGCTGGTGGCCGCCAGAATGATACTGGCTATGAATGTTTCCAGACGGTAAGTGGACCAAATTGTGGACAGAGCTGCTAAAGTTACAAAAGCACCCAGCAAAAACGGGGTTCGGCGTTTACTCCAGGTATTCCAAAAGAGCCAAACGGCTACGCTTACAGTCACCAGGCTGATAGTGCCGTAACAGATGAGGCCGATTAGGTTCCTGAAACCCTGACCGGCGAAAAGAAGTACAAAAATCCAGACAACAAAGCTGTCTTGAAATTTCTGGGAGTGTCGTAGTGTTGAAATCAATGAAAACCCTAATTTGTTGTGTTACACTGTAGCTATTCTACAGTTTTTCTGATTTAGCCCACTTTGCTGCTGTTTCTAATATCAGCACGGCAGACATATAGAACGATCCAGTACCCAGAATGGTTACTGTAATGATAGGAAGAATTTTGATGGACGACGACATTACCCCCTCCTCTGAGGTTGTAACTCGTTCTAAGAAAAAACACAAAATTGGTTTCCTCGACACGATCATCTTTGGTCTGGTAGTAGGAATCATTCTGAATCTATTCTTCGTGGACAGCTATGTTGTCCCTTCTTCCTCCATGACGAATACTTTGCAAGTCAAGGATTACATGGTATCTGTTCCTGCTTTGGACAACAGGCAGGCTCCTGACCGTGGCACTGTTGTCGTTTTCAACCCTCCAGCATCTTGGGGTGAACCTGCTGGAACAGTGTTTGTGAAACGTGTGATAGCTGTTGGTGGTGACACCATCTCTTGCTGCTCTGATGATGGGAAGCTTCTTCTCAATGGCGAGGAACTTAATGAGAATTACATCAAAGATGGTGTGAACGATGTCAACAAAGAATTCTCTTACACTGTCCCAGCAGGGCAAGTGTTTGTCCTGGGCGACAACCGGTTGAACTCAGCTGACTCCAGGTACCACCCTAATGACCCTTTCGTGCCAGTGGATAGCATCCTGGGCCAGCCTAAGTTCGTGATGTGGCCGTTGAACCGCATTCACGCCATCAACTGATTACAGACTTTTCAGGAACTGAACAATAGGTTCAGCAACAACTCGTCCCAGTTCGACAGGAACAGCGTTACCTATCTGACGGTACTGTTTCTCCAGGACTGTGTTGGTTGTTCCGCGAGAGGTTGTCACGAAATCATACCAGTCAGGGAATGTCTGGATTCGTGCAGCTTCTCTTACAGTGAATCTACGGTCTGCAGCGTCTAAACTCCACAAGTCCTGCTCCAGCTTCTCCTGAGGCACTCCGTCAGGGTGCAAAGGCAGGTGCCGCCCTGTTGCCAAAATGGTCTTTGACGGTACATCCCAGTCCAGTTTGAACCTTCTGGAACGGTAGCGAGAAGAGAAGTCTCCTTCGTAGTGTTCATCGTTCAGGTCCCTCAAATCGTAGAAAGCGTCTCTTTGAGTTTTGTATGGAAGTAGACCTTCACCATGAGTGGCAGCAGGATGCTGGTATTCAAAATCAATGTCGTTTCGCACACCAACAATAATCAATCGCTCTCTCATCTGAGGTACACCATGCTGAATTGCTTTCATCAGCTTGTAGTAGATGGTGTAACCTGCTGCTGCAAAGTCTTCGACTATCTGGTTGAAAGCTTCACCTTGACCATGAGTGAGTAGACCTTTTACGTTTTCTGCTACGAAAATCTTTGGTTGAGCGTCAACAACAGCTCGTACGAAATGCAGGTACAGGAAGTTGCGAGGGTCATCTAACATGCGAAGACCTGCTGCTGAGAAGCCAGGGCAGTTGTGAACTACAAATCCATCTGCTACGAATGATTCGTCTTCGGCTACAGTAATATCGTAAACAGGAAGTACTCCCATTTCGTTTCTTACTTGCAAACGCTCCACAGGAACCCATACATAGTTGTCATCATGATGAGCTACGGTAGTGTCAGTTGCAGTTACAATCCAGGAACTGTATTTGGGTGAGGACACGATAACATCCTGTGTAGGGTTCAAACTACGAATAATTCGAGCCACGCCAACAGCCAAGTTCTTGCTGTGCACTTCCTGGTCAGAGTTGTGGAACAGGAAGCCGTCAAGGAAAGCTTTCTGCCAAGCTCGTGGTTTCTGGTGGACCTCTTCAGGAATGACTTTGTTCCATTTGGTAGTTCCGAACAATTTCATCATCTTGTTCAGCTGTTCACTGTGGACGATGACGTTTTTGCCTTCTTTTGAACAGACAGCATCAATTTCAGCCAGCAAAGCCAGGAACTCCTCATCATTGTAAGGAGTGAGATAGCTTGGCTTGTGCTCGTCGTTCAAAGTTTTTGTACCACACTGAGCGAAGACGCCGGCTAAGTAAGCAAACTTGGCTTCTTTTTCGGTTACTTCATCTGTACTGAATGTGCTGATTGGATGAGACACAAACCAACCTGGCTGAATGTTCTCAGCATGAACCCATTTAGGTTCAGAATCGACAGTTTCTTTCACCCAGTAAGGATGATTCACCGTTGAGACCAAAGGAAGAGAACCGTAAGCATGTAGAGTGGCTGATTTGTTCACATTGCGTGTCATGGTGTCTGTTACTTCACGGTAACGACCTTCATGAGTGAGAACAAAATCACCTTTCTCGACATCTTCAATGTTTTTGTAACCTGTCTCTGTAGCTACACCTGTTCCTTTAGGGAAGCAAGGGAATCCACCTAACAGAAGGTCTGCATCAGGGAAGCTGCTGATTTTTTTGATATCTCGTTCGTCAATAAACGTTTCAGGAAAGTTCTGACGGTAGGAAGCTATTGCATCTTTGAAGTTGTCATTTACGTAGACCGTGTGAATGAGGTTCTCTTTGCGGAGCTCGTCAAATGCTTTTTTGTCTTTGTAAGCAGCGTCCACTTTTTCTTTACCGTGAACTGCTTCTAATCCAGCTAACTCAAAACCTAAATCTAATCCACCTGCACCTGCAAACAAAGACAACACTTTGTACTGGCCTTCAGGTAAATTCACCTCTGGGTAAACATCTTTCTTATCTGACACTGAAGGTGTATGCTCTGCGATTTTGGCTTTCAGGACGCGAGAAGCTTTTGCAGGAAGTTCCTGAAGTCGTTCAACTTTTTTCAGGATATTCTCTACGATTTCACGTTCGTTGAACTGCACACCAATCATCATGTCAAATTTGGTGTAATCATCCAGTGCAGTTTCTGAGATATGATTCAACTGCTCATCAGTGTATTTGATGCCGTCACGCTTGTTTCGACGCTCTGCAAGAACTTCTTCTGGAATGTCAAGACGTAGAGCAACACCTTGATTGTCGACAACCGTGTCCATTTCATTAGGAAAACGTGCATCTGAAACGAAAATGAAATCTGTTTCTGAATTGTTGACGAAGTTCAAGAACAAGTCAGTCCAGTATTCAGGACGCTGCTTCCTGCGAATCTCTGTACCAAGATACTGAAGAGATTCACGAATTTTGACTGTTCGTGAGTAACCGTTGAGAGTTTCATCTGCAAGCACTTCTGTTCTCAGATTAGTAGCAATCAGAAGAGCATCATCGTAGTTGATGTCCAGATTACGAGCGATGGAGAAAGAAAGAGTCAGTTCATCCTGTTCAGGGAAAGCTCGAATCAGAGAGATGATTTCGTTGAGTTCCTGCTTCAGGGGTGCAGCGAAGGCTGTGTAGTCGATGGTAAAACCAAGACGTTTCAGTTCGTTTACAAGCTTGTCAGTCAAGTAATCTTTACCTGACGCAATTTTTCCTGATACGCCGATGAGGGTGGCCATCGAATGTGCCTGCTTTCTTGTTTACTGGGTTACTTTATTCTATCGGAAACCTCCGACAAAAGCCAGTTTGAACCAAGGGTGAGTGAAAGTTTATTAAAGTATTTTGTCCCCCACAAGGTTCTTGTGGGGGACAAAATTACAATTCAATGTTCAGGGCTTTTCAGCCTTTCCAACCTTGACGCTTCAAAACAGCTGCAATGTCAGGTGTGAAGAAGTTTGGTCCTTTGAGAACCTTTCCATCTTCACGGTAGATTGGCTTGCCGTCTTCACCAAGCTTGGACATGTTGGAACGCTGCACTTCTTCCAGAACGTCATCCAAGTCGATGCCTAAGGAAAAAGCTGCAAAGTAAGCACTGGAGATGATTGTGGTCAATAACGCACGAATCTGGTCTGGGTTACCTTCAAGAGTGTGACGAACGTAGTTGTCGTAAGCAACAGCTGTTTTGTTCAAACCTGAGGCAGTCATGTTGCGGGAAAGAACGTTCAATGTTGGAATTGGACGAATCTTCTGACGCTGGCGGCGGTGAACAACACGCAAGACCTCAGCAGGGGTTTCTTTGTGTCCACCGAAGGAAGCGTCAACGTCGACACCATGGGTGATTGCTGCACCGTAAGCTACGTAAACAAGGTCAGCTAAAGCATCAGCCATTTCGACTAAATCGTTAGCTTTGTTGGCGTCCCAGAACTCGCTTGCTTCTTCAAGGATCAGTTCGGATCGCATAAGCTTCTCAGGAACATCATAAACAGGTTCAGTGCGAACAGGCTGGCCGTAGGTTTCGTGGAAAGCAAGGACCAGGAGTGAAGGGGAGGGGTAGGTTTTCTTATCAGTCATAGTAAAAATAGTCTATCGGATCAACTCTTTTTGCCACAGTTTCTGCAGTAAGGCTTTCATTACCCGATAATAGAAGGGTTACGCCTTTGCACCTGGAAGAAAGAAGTCGCCAACCCCCATGAATCTTGTTCACGAAGTGTGCCGAATTCTTAGCCAGAATTACATCACCTACGGTATCGTGAGATTAGACTCTTTGAACCGTTCCCCTCATCACATTCTCAGTGATAACGAACGTGTATTTGTCAAGCTCCTCCGGCCAGAAACTAACCCAGCTCCTCTGCAAACAGAAATTGATTTCGCAGTAAACACCACTTACGGTACAAACCCTCTATTCGACAATGTTCACCATAGGTCATCACGAGGGTTACCTCTTGTACTGTCCGCTTGGGAATGGGAACGTCTGTATCCAATTGGGACTAACATGAACCCCATGCAAGCAGCTCACGCAGCACGGGAACTGTTCTACATCCACAACAGCTTGAAGTATCCTCAGTTGAATGAAAGCTCCAATGATGACTACTTACGCTACGGAGAGAAGCTGGGTTCTCCTTCGTTCAAGTATTTGACTGCTGAGAATCAGAACCGTTTACGGGATTTGTTCAAAGTAATTATTCAGCCTGTTACCAACATGATTTCTTCAACACCTGAAATCAATGTTGTCAGTCATGGACGTGCCACACCAGAGAACTTAGTGATGAAAGAAGACTACAGTGTTGTCTGGACTTCCTTCGAAGAATCAAGAGCTGCTCCACGCGAATATGATTTAGCTCATCTGTATCTTCACCTGGTTCACCGGATGCGTCGTCCTGAACTGTGGACAGTTGCTCGTCAAGAATATGAGACTCTTCTGGGCAGATCAGTGAGTGATTACGGTTTGAATCAGTTTGCAGCTCTTCTTCTTGGTCGTAGAGCTTTGACAATCGCTTCAAAAACACTCCATGCTACTGATGAAGGTGAACTGAACTCTTTCCTTAAAGAGTTAGAGCCGTTAGTCAACGGTGTTTCTGTTGATGCTGTAAAAAACTTCTCCCATCTTCACTAAAAGCTCGATTTGCGGTTCAAACGTTAATGCGGTAGGTTAGAGATTGACCATGAAGAACTACCATAAACAGCAATCAGGCAAGAGGCAAGGCGATTGGGTCCGTTGCCCTGCACAGAAGAAATGCACACTGATAAACGGAGAACACATGACTGAGTACCAGTATCATCAGCACAAGAATGCTGAGCTGGTTGAGAAGCAGCTGAACAACACAAACGATGTTGAGAGCCTGCTTGCTATGTCTATTTTGAAGGAAGCTATGGAGCGTACCTACACTCCTGTTAGTTCCTACGGTCACCAGAAAGCTCTGAAGACCGTTGAAGAGGATAAAGCTGAAGCTGCCCGCCTGATTGAATCAGGTGATGAGGAAGCCATGGAAAGCTTCATCCAGGACCGTATCAACTCTGAAGACTTTACTGCCCTGCTTGAGAAGCGTGATGCAAACATGCAGCTTCTTGAGGAGACTAAAGCTGACCGTGACCTTCTGAAGAAGAAGTGGGAAGAAGACCCTGCGTTCCTTTACGAAGATGTTCGTCAGAAGGAACTTGCGATGATTGACATCAACGAAGAAGTCAGTCTCCTCCGCCGTCAGATTAACGAGTACAAAGACGTTGCAGCACCTGTTGTGGCTCACCTTGCCGACCTTGAAGAGAACCGTCTTCGTGAAGCTGGCGAATGGCGTGAGTATGACAAAGAGACGCTGAATGAACTCACTAAGACTGCTGAGTTCGAGTCAGGTACTCGTGAATGGCTTGAGCAGCGTCAGAAAGGTATTGGTGGTTCAGATGTTGGAGCCATCAAGCGAGTCAAGGGTGCTTACAACAGCTATGAAGAAATCATGCAGTCCAAGCTTGAACCCATCACTGATGAGCAGGTTGCTGAGCAGGCACTGAACAACGAAGAGTATGCTGGCGCGGCTGGTCGTGGTAACGCTTGGGAGAAGCGAATCTTCCTCCAGGTTGTGCAGAACAACCCTGACGACAACATCACTTTCTGCAAGTCTTCTTGGAAGCACAACGAGAACGAGTTCCAGTTTGCTAACTTTGACGGTCTGATGGCTGACAAGGATGGTAACCCTGACGGTATTGTCGAAATCAAGACTGCTTCTGTTGCTGGCAAATGGGGTAACCCTGAAGATGGTTTGGATGGTGTTCCTGACACTTACCGAGCTCAGACTCTTTGGTATGCTCAGGCTGCTGGTTTCAAGCGTGGTATGGTTGCAGTTGTCATTGACGACCGTGAATACCGTGAATACCATTTCACTATGACTCCTGAGCTTGAGCAGGAAGCTGCTGGCAACCTTGAAGCTGTGAAGAAGTTCAACACCGAGCTTGCTTCCCGTAAGGCTGGTACTTGGGAAGGACGTAACCGCGCTCGTGGTTTCTCTCAGAACGCTCTGAACTCCAGCTTGAGTAACAAAGAGAAGCAGGAAATCTTCACTGAAGTTGCAACAATGCGTGGTGTTGATTCTAAGGTTGTTGAGCAGGAGTTTGCTGGCAACTTCGATGATGAGAATCGCAAAGACCGAACCTATGTTGCGGCTCAGCTTCGTAGCCTCTACGTCACGGCAGCTAAGCAGGAAACGCTTCCTGACTATGTGAGTGTTGATTTGGAAACTGCCGGTTCTCAGCCTACTTCAGGTAGCATCATCGAGTATGGTGCATCCGTTCGTACCAACTACCGTAACTCTACTCTGACTCGTAATGACACTGAGAAAGCTAAGACAAGCAAGCTTTACGGTCTTTCGAAGAAAGCTCTCCTGACTCGCAGCACAGGCAACAGTGAAGTGCATGGTATTACTGAAACTCAGATTGCGAAGAAGCGTCAGTTCTTGAACCCTGCTGAAGGTACTGCTGTTCTTGACCAGCTGACAAATGTTGGTATCATGATGGCTCACAACAAGACTTTTGAACAGCGTTGGATGTCCACACATGTTCCTGGTTTTGCTGATGCTGTGAAGCACAAGAAAATCAAAATTCTTGACACTTTGAAACTGTCTCGTCGTCTTCTGACTGATGTTCCGAACGATAAGCTCTCTTCATTCACTGCCCGCTACAATGTTCCTTACCTTGGCGCTCACCGTGCTTACAATGACGCTGAAATGACAGGATATGCTTACGAGCGTATGCTTCGTGAACTGCGTACAGGTCGTCGTGAACTGTAACTGATTAACTGAAAGAAGCCCTGACTGGTTATAAGTCAGGGCTTCTTTCAGTTAACGTAATCCTACTCTTACGATTCCTCGACATTGGGCATCTGGGGCTGACGAAAGTTTGCCTTTCATCTTTCCACACCAGGCACATGAAGCATAAGGGCTATCCATGAAGGCAATCCAATAATGGTGTCCATCATAGATGTCTTCGAATTTGGGTACAGTGGGGCAATTGTATTGATGCCATTCGTTTACCATTGCACAGTGTGGACAAGTCATCAGGGTTCTTTCGTTAAACAGATAAGGCTGAACGTTTACTTTATCAGTAAAACGTTCAGCCTTAGGAATTATTTGTCTTAGCCTACCGTGTAGACGACCCGCTTGACTCCAGCCTCGATGAGAGCCTTCTCGCAACGGTTGCAGGGGCGAGAGAAACGCTCGTCGCCGCTACGGGTGACTCGGGCAATGTAGACAGTGGTTCCGCGAGCGTCCTTCACTCGGGAAAGAGCATCAATCTCAGCGTGGACAGTGATGTCAGGGTTGTACACATCAGGGGGAGTCGGAGGAAGGTCACGATTCTTCCACTTGTTCACTCCGACAGCAAGAACGCTGCCGCCACGAACAATAACTGCTCCGTGCTTGAAGCTTGCATCCGAGGACTCAGCGAGGCGAACAGCAATATCCAGGTAGGAACGCTGACGGTTGGAAAGAGCAGTCTTCTCAGGGAACTGCACAACGCCCGCACGGGGCTTGTACCGGGTCTGAGGCGCCGAGCCAATCTCATCAAACATAAAAGCTTTGTTTCTTCCTGGTGGAACGAATAAGGACTGTATGTTCCTTACCTTAGCAGGAAGGTCCGAAGAATGCAACTCGGTAACCCTATAAAGCAGTTTCTTACTAAAACGGCGTCTAAGAGGTTGGGTAGTGTAAGCCGTCCACTTGAGTGAATGAAGGGTATTAGGGCAGCAGATGGGCGTCTGCGGCTAATGGGATACGTTTCTGGTCTGTTAACACAAGGAGGGCTGACACTGAAAATTTGTATTCAGTGTCAGCCCTCCTAAGAAGCTACATGTCAGTGTAGATTAGAAGTCCCAGTCCTCTTCAGCCAACTCTTCACGAGTGGTCATCACGTAGGATGCTCCACTTCCACTGAAGAAGTCGTGCGTGTCAGAACCTGCGTTGAGCTGCGAAGTGATAGCTGCAGATACTTCAGGGTCAGGGAACAAAGGCTCATAGCCCAAGTTAGCAAGAGCCTTGTTTGCGTTGTACTTCAAGAAAGCAATTACGTCTTCGGTAAGACCGAACTCATCATACAAGTCCTGAGTGTAACGAATTTCGTTATCGAACAAGTCGAGAAGCAATTCGTAGGTGAAGTCTTTGAGTTCAGCTTTAGTAGCCTCATCCAGTTCTTCAATGCTGTCCTGGTACTTTTTACCAATGTAGAAACCGTGAACTGCTTCGTCACGAATAATCAGCTTGATGATGTCAGCTGAGTTTGTGAGCTTAGCCTGTGAGTTCATGTACAGAGGAAGGTAGAAACCTGAGTAGAACAAGAAGGATTCAAGCAGGGTTGAAGCAATCTTACGACGCTGAGGAGCTAAAGGGTGCTCGGTGTCGCGGTAGTAGGACATGATGATTTCTTCCTTCTTACGAAGGAACTCATTATGCTGTGACCAGTTGAAGGACTGGTTAATGTCCTTTGTGGTGGACAGAGTAGAGAAGATAGAAGAGTAGCTCTTAGCGTGAACATTCTCCATAAACGCAATGTTTGTGTACACAGCTTCTTCGAACAACGAAGTTGCATCTTTCATAATACTCAAAGCACCGAAACGACCCTGAATGGTGTCAAGCATTGTCAGACCAGTAAAGACATGGAGAACCAGCTTCTTTTCTGCATCAGACAAGGTTTCCCATGTTTTACGGTCGTTGGAAACAGAGACTTTTTCTGGCAACCAGAAGTTACTGGTAAGTTTCTGCCAAACAGCGTTGTCGAACTCATCGACGTTGTTCCAGTTGATTGCCTCATAAGCTGGGTGCTGCTGCTCACGAGGTTCGAGGTTGTTTTCTTCTGACATGTTTCCTTCTTAGTAGTTCAGTACGGGAAGTCTACCATCGTCCTGTTTTGAGGCACGTTTTTGAGACTTGATAAATTGAGCGGTATGGGGTTAATAACTATCGGGTATTGGTGGTCTTTGTATAACGCTAAGAAAGTATTTTTGATTCCCCTAAAACACTTTCTTTTGCTAAAGATTTGACTTTTATTCATGCGTCTAATGCACTCATGATAGGATCACATACTATGTCTGATGATCTTATTACCGGCTTCTCCAAAAATGATTTTGAAGAGAAAAAGCCTGAGCCTAAAACTGTTTCCAACACTTCAACTGATCCTCTGAGTCCAGAAAATATGATTGGTGACAGTAAAGCATTTTTCAAAGACACTGCCAATGACATTGGAACTGCTTATTCTAAATCCAAATCAAAAGCACTGATCTGGTTAGCCATCCTGGGGGTTGTGTTCTACATCACCTCTATTTCTCTTGGTTTGTTCGGACCTCGGGTAAAAGGTCATCTGATCTATACCAACCCACAATATTTAGAGTGGGTTGATGGTTCAACGTCTATCATCACCTGGGTGGCACGAGTTGTGGCCATAGTCATTTTTGCTGGTTTGTTAGCTATGGTTTTTGTTGTCTTCTCTAAGGGTGAGAGGAAAGAGGTTGTTGGTCATGTGCTGGGAGCTCATGTAGCTCTTCTGACATCTATTTTTGCGGTCGCGGCTGTGGTATCAGTGTTCCTACCTGGTGGATGGTTCACTGACAACAGCAGTACTGATGTCGAAAAATGGATTCTCACTAACTACAATGTTGCTTCTACTGAATACGGCACCACCAGACGAGAGTCTTCCGTTATCACAGAAGGAACTGTTCGAAGCGGGAAGCTGAAAGTGTATGTAGATGGGAATGAGAACATTTCTGAACGTCACTTCGTTGAACATGACGATAATAGATACTACTTTGAAACGGTGAATAACTAATCATGAACATTACCTCACACTCTTACACAAAAGAGCTATCGAACGATCCTGACATCAGTCGGTTGAGTCTAAAATCTGAACTTGCGAAACTTGACTTATTGAGCAAGAAACAGATGAAAAGCGTACCTAACAGTCTAATCTTTTGGGACCAAACAGGTTACCTGCTTCACCTAAAAACAGAGAAGTCTGCATCAAGATATGTTCCTGACTTGATAAAAATTGATGCTCCGTTGAGTGAAACAAGAAAAGTCACTTACCGCCCCAAATTTGAACCGCAAATCTTTGGTGGGATAGCAAGCGGTTACATGTACGATTCAGACGTAAACTTCTACCGTGCTATCCATGTTGACACTGCTCCGTTCCTTTCCGTGAACAATCTATGGTTAGCTGTGCCCGAATTTGCAGCTATCCTTGACAAGTTCCTTCCCACTGAGAACTTGCATAGTTCCTTAGAAAAAGTCGGTGGCTTCTATGTCCCACGCTTGAAAATCAAGCGGAACTTCTTGAATGGTGACCGGCTGCCATCAGTAAGAGAATGGGTTGGTGACATCGACAATGCTCTGGAGTGGAATGATGCTGCAGTTGCGTGGCAGCAAGTATCTGACGACTAAGGTTGCTTTTCCTGCTTTTCCTTGGTAGACTGACGACTATATTATTCGCCAGACTTATTTTGGGAGATTCATAATGTCTGTAGAGACTTTCAAGCCTGTTCCTCGTTACAAAGAGCAGTGGATTAGTTTTGACCCTGACATGAAGCGATTCTACGGTCTCAGTGACTGGGACGAGAAGCTTCGAGCTAACCTGTTCATGCTTGCCGGCATCCTGGGCTCGCTTGTCATCCTTGTTCCCTTTTTCACCATGTTCGGTAAGACAGTGAACGAGTTCTTTGGCACCGTCATCGGTTTTGCAGTCATTGCAGCAGGTCTTTACGTTGCATATCGCTACGGCGACAAGTACTTCGACCGAAAGAAGAAAGAGCGTTACGCTTACCGTACTGAGTACGCATCGACAATCACTGAGCGACTTCAGGCAAAAGGCTGGGAGATTGACGACTTTATTTCTGATGGAATTCTCAATGAGAGTCCTATGCAGGTCAAGTACAAAGATGGGCTTGAGTACATTTCCCGAGATGTGATGTTCATGCAGGATAGACTTCGTATCACTTTCATGCTGGTGAGCGATGTTTTCGTGAAGACGAAGGACGATGTTGACCCTGAAGCTGCTGCCATTGCTGATTCCTGGAAGGACGAGCGTCCTCGTGATGCTTTCCTTGCTGGTGTAGAATGGGCTAAACAGAACAAGGGTTGATTTTAGAACCTGCGTCTGGTAGAGTAGAGCTAATACGTCCTGTTCCCCATCATATTGGAGTTCTTCAAATGAGTACAGATATTGCCGAAGGTTACACTGAGACCACCCTGAGCCAGGTTGACATCAACCACCCGTGGGTCGCCCAGTACCGTGTCCCTGTCGTTAGGGACATGCATGTAGGCACGTTCTTCATCGCTGCTCTGGTGGTTCCTGATAACAGCAGTGAGTACAGCAACTACATGAACTACCTTGCTCCTGATGAGGAAGACGCTAAGCTTGTCGCCCAGTACATCCGTTACCGTAAGACCCAGCTTACTGGTTGGTACCTGAAGCAGGTTGAAGCCCGCTCGCTTGACATCGACTCTGGTGTCAACACCATCACTTTCGCTAAGCGTGAGCATGGCTGGGTTTACCGTCGCATGACATGGCAGGGTCAGCCTTTCGCCCCGAGCTTTGACGGTAAGATTCAGTACGCAACCCTTGCCGAGCTTCTTGACCACGTGAACACCTACGTGGATGAGGTTAGCCCGAAGTGGATTGCATTCAAGGAGAAGGAGGCAGCCCTTGAAGGTGCAGAATGACACTTGGTTAGTGGAAGCTGGTTTGCTTCCAGAGTTCCCTGAACCTAAAGAAAAGCATACTGATGGTAGTATTGACTTACGCGTGTTCATGCAGGATGAGTTTTGGGTGAACATTACAGGGGATGTGTTCAAGCTTGAATCAATGGACCGTGATTACCTTGTGAATGTGCTGGGTTTCATCTTCAATGAAGCAGAAAATTACCAGGTTGCTATTATCGACTGGTATGCTACTAACATCATGCTGTTCATGAATGATTATTTGAAGCCTTCTGAGCAGGAGCGTCGAGATTTTATTGAAGAAGCAACTAAATGTATCGACATGACAGCTCACACCTGGCTTGCTAAGACTCCGTTGGTAGTAAAGATTGAGTCTTTGCTGGACTGACTTGACTTTCCCTTTTGTGATGACTAAGGTTTAGTTATTGCAGTTTTGAACCGAATACTTACGTAACAACAATTAGTTTTAGAAAGGTTTACCCGTTATGGCTATTTCACTTGATAAGATTGAGCAGAAGGCTCCTGAGCTTCTGAGTCTCTCCAAGAACGCTAACCACACCCTGAAGAGCAAGGGTCTGGAGGGTCACCGTGCGAAGGTTGCCCTCTGCCTTGACTTCTCCATGTCCATGACCAACCACTACAACAGCGGTGCAATGCAGCGTCTTGCTGAGAAGGTTCTGGCTTTCGGTTCGCAGATTGACGATGATGGTGCTATTGACATCTTCATCTTCGGTCGTGAGGCTGAGTACCTGGGCGAACTGACCATCGACAACTTCCGTGACGGTCTCGCTAAGCTTCTTGGCAACCGCCGCAAGACCAGCACCGCTTACCACGCTGCCTTCGACCTCATCCGCGACCACTACTTCCCCACCAAGAAGGGTCTCGGCGGCCTCTTCGGCAAGACTGCCACTCCTAACGCTCCTCTCTCCGCTCCTGCTGAGCTTCCTGTTCACGTCACCTTCCTGACAGACGGTAGCCCTGACAGCCGTAAGCTGGCCCAGGAGTCCCTGGTGAAGGCTTCCTTCGTCCCCATCTTCTGGCAGTTCCTCTCCATCGGTAGCGAGGAGTTCCCCTTCCTCGTGAAGCTGGACGACCTGAAGACTCGTTACGTGGACAACGCTGACTACAAGCCTGTTGGCGATGTGGACAAGCTGACCAGCACCGAGCTGTACAACGCTCTCCTTGACGAATACCCTGAGTACATCCAGGTGCAGCGTGCAAACCGTCAGATTCGCTAACCTGTAACAAACGAATGAAGGCTGGAAGTCATATGGCTTCCAGCCTTCATTCGTTTAACCGGCGTTGATGGTTTCTTTCAACAGTCGCTTAGTGTACTTTTCAGTATTCATCCATGTACGGTAAAGTAACAAGTAGCTCATGACGCTGATGAACAGTGTTGTTCCTGCGATAATCCATGATGATGGGGATGGGGCAAAGAGTGCAACGTTACCAGCACCGCCGGCACCGACAAGCAGCACAAACACATAACCAATCAAAGCTGTGGGTGAAGAAATGAGGTTCTCACGAGATTTACCTGAGAATGGTAAAGGCTTCTTCACTGAAAGGTAGATGGAGATGATTGTTGTTGCTGATGTCACAGAAATAAGTGCGGGAATCACTTTTACCAACTGGTCCCATTCGATGGTTCCAATAGCTAAACCAACGCCGTAAACAATAGCGTAGATGATGACGATTGAGGCAAGAATGACAATCATTCCAGCGTTCAACATCTTGCTCCGCCATTTGTTGATTGACAACAACCAGTTGATTGAACCGCTAATCAGACCAAAGATGTTCGCTCCGAAAGAAACACCAACAGCAAGAGGTAACACAATCATTGTTGTGGTTAAAGCATTTTCACCTTTGAGTAGAAGAACAATGATGAGAGAGAATGCAAGGGAAGTCATGACTGGTTTGGTTACAGTGCTGTAACGGAAGAGTAAACGAGTAAGTAGCACTAATGGACTCAAAGGAACAGAGCTTCCAGAGATTTGCTTCTCATTGGTCTTAGAAACCGTCAAAGGTTCTGGAATTTGTAATGTATGTGACGCCATCAAAGACAACGCTGAAATGGCAACAGCTGTCAAGCCTGCAATGATGACCAACGATGCAACCAGCAGTTTTCCATCACCAGTTGCTAACTGATTCAAGAAGTCGAACACGGTGTTAGCTCCACCGAACAATGTGGTTCCGTGCTTAGGGTCAATCAGCAGAACAAGTCCAAGTACTGCTACGAACATGCCTAAGAACAACAGTCTCATTTTGCGACCGAACTTACGGGAAATGAACTCGACAACCCAGGAAACTAAAGCAGTAACGATTGTCATGAACACCCAGATACCCCAAGCAAAAATGACAGCGTAGGAAGGGTAGGCCGAGTCGAAAGTTATCAGCTGGGCAGCAATGGTCAACCCAGTGAGCTGGATAAGGGTGAAGGATGAAATAACCTGGAACAGAACACTGTCACCGATTTTATAAGTGTCACCATTCTTGACAATAACCATTTCACTATGGGACACCATACCGTGAATTACGTACCCTGAGAACGGTACGAAGATAATGGAACCTAACAGCAGAGCTACAGCTACTGTTACGAATACTTCCATGTTACCTGTCGTATACATTTCCAGGTATACAGACAGGAATTGTTGTAACTCTCTGGCTGTCTCTGCTGTCGGATCATCGGGCAGAGTTGCTGTCATGATTGCTCTGATGAATGAGGTTGTCTGCAGCGACGCTGCAATAGCCCCGATTGCACCAAGCAAGAAGAGTAAGCCTGCTATTTGCATCCATGGTTTTGCGTTAGCGAAACGGAAGGCAAGTAAAGTGAATGAGTCGTTCAACCCAGCAAAGAACAGTTTCATTTATGCATTCTTCTCTGTGTGGGTAGTCAGCATGGTTGTGTAACGGTTCACACCTTCAGGACCGATGAGCTCTGAAGCTGGGATAATCTGCAACAGTTCACCTTTGGACATGATGTTTACCGAGTCTGACACATCAACAAGAAGATTCTGAAGATGTGTGGAAACAATGACAGCTGTGCCTGCTTCACGAGCATCACTGATAGCTGCGTTAATAATGTCAACACCAAGAGGGTCAACCCCGTCGAAAGGCTCATCAAGAATGAGTAATTTGTCTGCTGAAATGTAAGCAAGGAGAACACTGAGTCGTCTCATCATTCCGTGAGAGAACCCAGAGACTGGAGTGTTTTTAAATTCGGCTAAGTTGAATCGTTCGATTTCAACTTGGCCTTTTTCATACAGCGATTTGTCTCGATGGAGTGAAGCTAAAAGCCGAACATGTTCCAAAGGAGTGGCTCCTGAAATAAGCCCACCTACGTCAGGACAATACCCTGTCAGCGTTCTTGCTTTGTTGGCGCCTTTGAAACTTTTCGTGCTCACTCCTCCAATGGTGATTTCACCAGCGGTGGGTTTAATGACTCCACCAAGGACTCGAAGGGTTGTGGATTTACCTGCACCGTTTCCGCCCAGAACACCACGCACTTCACCAGCTTCCACGGAAAAAGAAACATCTTTCACTGCTGTGAACTCTTCGTATTTCACTAACAGACTGTTGACACTAACCACATCATTCATAACCTCTATTATAGGCTGGTTATACGTGTAAGCCGATAAGTACGTCATCATGCTATACCGTGGAACTAAACTTATCTTGTCTGGCTTTCTGCTGGCAGGTGTTTCTATGCTTGCTTTCGGAGCGTTGAGTCAACCTTCAGCTAATCTTGAGCAGAACAGCGCTTATGGCAGTATCAGTGTTCCGCCCGCATCTAACGGTATCCTGACCCAGTGTGGTGACACTTTCGTGTTCAGCCCTAAGGACGGTCAGTACGGGACCATTCCTGAAGACTACACTGAAGAAGTTCCCCGCCATCCAATGATTATCCCTGCTTACGGGTACATGTCACCCGCTCCGTTTGACGCTGACTCTATAGAGAGCATCGAACCACGAGGTAATCCTTACAGTAACGAAGAGATTCTTCGTGCTGAATGGGAAGGTCACAAAGTTATTTGGACTTCCACTAACTACCCTGATGATGGGTATGAGTTCGTTCGAGACTTTGCTGACAAATGGAATGACACTCATGAAGATAAGCTACTTGTTCTGAGTTGGCCAGCTGATGCTGACATGCCTTCTGGTCGTTTGATTGCTTTCAGTCAATGGGGAGCAACTCAAACATGCATGGCTTTCTCAGAACCAACCTTCCAAGACTTCATGGATAACGCCAATAAGTATTCTTCCGAACGGGATGAGCAGAACCCTCCAGTGGCACCAACTACTGACGGTTTACTGAACCCTATCGCTGTGCGTTCTTAAGTCTTGTTCTTTTCTTCAAACATCTGTGATACACTTGTGTCATGGAAACTTTTGACATTGTTGGCGTAGCAGGCGATTGGCATGGTAATACTGGCTGGGCTGGTATCGCAATCGCACGTTTTGCTGAGCTTGGAATTAAGCACATCCTTCATCTGGGTGATTTCGGTTTCTGGCCAGGTAACAATGGGCAAAAGTATCTTTACAAGACTAACAAACGTCTCGCGGCAAATGGGCAAGTTTTGTACGTGACTTTGGGCAATCATGAGGACTATGTACAAATCAGCCAGCTGCAACCGTCACAGTTCCCTGGCTGGCGTTACAACCCTGAGTACCCTCACATTCTTGTAGCTGACCGTGGAGCAAGGTGGGAGTGGAATGGTCGTACCTTTGTCTCTCTTGGAGGAGCAAACAGCATTGACTTCACTGGTCGTACCGAGAATAGAACCTGGTGGAAGGCTGAGCAGATTACTCTGGATGATGTCTTCAAGACAGTGATGCATGGTCATGCTGACATCATGCTGGCGCATGACTGCCCTGCAGGGGTGAACCTGTTCGGGTCTCATCGAGAAGACCATGGTATCTGGTCTCCAACAGAGATGCGTTACGCAAACCAGTCACGTGCAATGATGCGTCAAGCTGTTGATGGAGTAAAACCTGACTTATTCCTTCATGGTCATTACCATTTCTTTGCAGACCATGAAACTGTGCTGAATGATGGACTGAATGAGTACACTCTTCACAGCATCGGGTTGGACATGGATGGTTCGAAAAACAACCTTGCTCTTTTGGAGTTGTCAACTCTTGATTTGGAAATCATCCCTATGTCTTGGAGTGCTTTGAAAGAGCATTATGTCGGTCGTTAAATAGTTGAAGCCCTACTGAATTCAGTAGGGCTTCAACTATTTAATTAGTGTTACTTGAACTTAGGAAGTTCAGCTGCAACCAACAAGCCGTTCGTATTGAAGCTGGAATAATTTGTAACTTTCGCTACATTCCATCCACTCAGGTTTTGCTTGAAAGCTTTAGCCCCATCAAACATAGATGCCATACGAGTCACATTGACGGTGTTCCATCCACTGATGTCTTGGTTGAACGATGTCACTTTGTAGAACATTGCAAACATATCAGTCACTTTACTGGTGTCCCATGAACTAATGTTGCTATTGAAAGCATTAGCTAACCAGAACATACCAACCATATCTGTTACGTTACTGGTGTTCCACTTGCTCAAATCTTGGTTGAACACAGTATTTTCTCGGAAAGTGTTGTTCATCTTTGTTACGTTACTGGTGTCCCATTTGGATACGTTGGGACTGTTGAACTTAGTTGCCCCGTAAAAGGTGTTTGCTAAAGTAGTAATAAGCGGAGGTAATGTATCTGGAACTGATACTAAGTTAGTAGAACCGTAAAAACCGTTTGCGATGTTGTTGAACTTAGAAGTATCTCCCCATGAATCGACACTTACCAAGCAAGGGGCACTGGCTACACTAATACTGCTCATCTGACTGTAAGTACCAGTCATCTGAATAGTGTAAGTTTTGCCTGGGGTGACATCAAAAATTGGGTTAGAAGGAGACGTGTAAGTTTTTTCTACTCCATCGCTGAGAAGGGCTTTACCGACAAAATCAATTGTTGGGGTTGCATATTTATTGATATTTGCAGGGCAGTTGATGGTCAAAGCAAGAGGATTCACAGGAGCCGTAGGAGTTGTTCCTCCGCCAGTGCCACCAGAACCAGTGCCAGGTGCAGTTGTTCCGCCACCTGTTCCGCCAGTGCTTCCTGGAGTAACACCTACAGGGGAGGTTCCGTTGTCTACAGCTGGGTCGACACCCACAACACCAGTAGAGGCGTCAACGACACAGGGGAAAGCGCCTGTGAAAACTTGTGCTTGCTTGTTGCTGTTCAAAGCATAGAAAGTCTTACCTGAACCAGACTTTGAATAAGCGTGATAGTCTTTGCCATCAGCAGTAGGTACAACACAATAGTTAGGGTTTGATGTCAGGAGTGCGTTGGAAGCCAGTTCAGCTGAATCGGCAAATGTATTCCTGAGTTCGCGGGTGCTGTTTGTTTTATTTTTCAGCGTAGTCGACGCATCAGCACTAAAGCCGTAGAAAGCGTTCTCAGCTGTGTGAATTGATTCTAACTGCTGTTTTGCTGCTTTGTCCTGGGACCAAGGGATAACAGCAAAAACTGTTGCTGAGATGACTCCACCGATTAAACCAATGATGATGACACCAACCATAATGGAAGCTAAGTCAATAGCAGCTTTGGAGGACTGCAAAACCTTATTCAGGGTAAGCATAGTTAGGTACTTTCTTTAGGGGATAATTTTGATAAGATATTGGTTGCGACGATTCTAAGTTGACTGTTGGAATCTCTATCGTATTTTTATATAACTTAGAGTGTTCCGGTCTTAATAATCTTCACGTCGTCAATCATGAGATAAGAAGTAGTCTCCCCTGCATCAGTTCCAGTCCAGTTGAGATAGTAAGTGCCTTCTTCTGTTACAGTGAAATCTACTCCATGGGTCTCCCAAACATAAGCTGAAGTCCCTCCGTTAGATTGGAACCCTGGAGTCCATGTTGTCGATGCTACTGTTGCACCAGTAGTTTTTTTAGCACTCAAAGTCCAGGTGTTCCAAGAACCGTTTGCACCTTTTGCCGTATAACCAGAAGCTGAATATGTACCTGGAGTAAGAGTTACTGTAGGTCCGGTTATATAACCATTATTTGCTGCGTTTCGCATTTCGAGGGCTTTTGTGGCGTTTATTCTACTGAAGTTTGCGTACAATCCAGAGTATTGAGCCCGGTTAGCGGATATTGCGTTAGAGTCTGTTGTCTTAACTTTCAAGTTCGCACCAGTGCCATTAGTACCGCTGGAATTATAGTAATTCCAGCCAGCTGGAAGAGCGTTGAAAGCTTCTCCTTCAAAATCAGTAGAATAAACTACTGTGCCGACTGGTACTCCGTAATCTGAACCAGGTGTTGGGGTAGGAGTAGTTGGGGCAGTTCCAGGAGTTGTTCCCACTGGAGTTGTGCCGTTATCGACGGTAGGGTCAACAATAACTACTCCGTTAGCATCAGTGATACAAGGGTAGGCACCAGTGAAGACCTGGGCTTGTTTGTTACTGTTCAAAGCATAGAATGTTTTACCTGAACTAGACTTAGCATAAGCGTGGTAGTCTTTGCCGTCAACAGTGTTCACTGCGCAGTAGTTAGCATTTGAAGTCAGCAAATTATTTGAAGCTAATTCAGCTGAGTTCGTAAAGCTGTTCTTTTTGCCTCCAACAAGATTCTGGCTTGGGTCAGAGGATAAACCAAAGAACGCGTTCTCTGCAGTATGGACAGAATCCAGCTGCTGCTTCGCTGCTTTGTCTTGAGACCAAGGAATGACAGCGAAAACAGTAGCAGCGATAACACCACCGATCAAACCAATGATGATGACACCAACCATAATTGATGCTAAATCAATAGCAGCTTTAGAGGACTGCAAAACCTTATTGAGGGCAAGCATGAATAGAAACTTTCAAGGGGATAAAGGAAATTACTTACTCTTTATCGGTCAATTCATACTCATGAATGGATAAGGGTCCTTATTTTGGAGGACCCTTATCCATTATAGTTAGCCTGCCAGGACAGACTCCATGATTTCCATAATGGAATCTTCCTCTTCATCCCCCGACAAAATAGTCATATTCTCCATCTTGTTCAGCATGATATCCATAATTGTCTTCTCCACAGTACCCTCTGCGTACAAGAAGTAAGCGTTAGCTAACTGGCCATCACGGTGGGTACGACCAATAATTTGAGTCATGGACAATGCGGAGTAACGCATGTCATGAATAAGAGTGGCTCGTGGGAATGGCGAAGCTAACGAACCGTCAGGGAGTTGCTCTTTCGCATGGAAAGAAACTGCTTCTTCAACTGTGAACAAGATAACTTTGTTGTCACCTTTCTGGAACAGAATTCTTTCATGCTCTTTGTTGATGAATTTACGTCCAGAGTATTCTGATACATCCACTCCCAGTTTGCTCAGTGAACTTTTGATGGCTTCCAGACTCTCAATGAATCGAACCGAAACAGCAACCTGGTAGCCGTTTTCTAACAAATCAACAATGTTGTCAACTGTTTGTGCAGTTCGTAACAGAGATGCTTTCTGCGAGAATCTGAGTTGCTCAGCAAGAACTGATGTAGGGTTTTTACCTTTCATCTTCAAATTCATGGCTTTGCGGAACTCTGTCCACAGTTTCTGGTATTCCTTCTCTGCCTCCATGCCTAAAGTAACTGGCAAAGCAATGCGGTTCACTGATGGCCAGCCGGCAATGTCTTCTGGTTTACGGCGGATGGAAGGAGCTTTAGGATGGAACAGAGTAGCAGCAAGTCTTTCAACGTCCTGCTTCTGTTGAGCTCTGGATACTGCATCTTCAGGACTTGCTGGTTTCACCCAAGTCCAAGTGCCACTCTTTGATTTCTTCACATGGAAACCATTCGCATGCAACCAAGCAGGGTAAGTTTCCATAGTCAAATTCTGTCCAGCGAATTGACCAATCAGTGGGGCTAAGTAACCTAACTCTAAGGGTGTCTGCCCGATGGTAGCTGACATCCAAATCACGAAAGGTGCACGGGATGCGTCAGCACTGTATTGAGCAACCCGTTCGAATGCCTGCGTTCGCTGGGAAGTCTGATTTTTGATTTTATGCGACTCGTCACAGATAATGAAGTCCCACAAAATGTAAGGTTTCCCTGATTCAGCAATGTGCTTGTTCTTCGTTTTTGTCTTCTTCACTGTCTCAGCAGATTTGGGAACGGTAAGTAGTTTCTTGTATTGCTCGTAGTTGATGACCAGGCATCGAAGATTGTCAACACCTGAGTGACGAATGGTGTTCTTCCAGTGAGGAACAGCCCCGTTTGGGCAGATGATGAGCATTTTAGCTTTCTTCTGAGCTGTGAAGCCTTTAGCTCTTGCAGCCTCTGACGCCCCTATAAGACCTGTAAGACTCTTACCTACCCCAGTGGCGTCAGCAACGATGAAACCTCGTCCACCGGTCGCTCCTGCCTTCTTGATAAGGTCTGCACCTTCTTGCTGGTGGGGACGCAACTGGAACATTGCTCCTTGAGCTTTTTCTACAGGACGAATCTTACCGTTGATCTGGTCTTCAACCCAGCGAGAGAATGAGTAGTCTTCTGTTCTGTACCATTTCAGTCTTTCAGGCAGAAGATTGCCTGCATAAACGTAAGCTCTGAGCCTTTCGACGTATTCAGCTCCGA
>Ga0308158_10000305_pt1 | contig 95085 bp, 67 predicted proteins | sample PhyBR2_FD_201038 | JGI IMG/M metagenome (GOLD analysis project Ga0308158, IMG submission 201038) | Phyllosphere microbial communities from UC Gill Tract Community Farm, Albany, California, United States - DLSLB.R2 | ecosystem: Host-associated > Plants > Phyllosphere > Unclassified | place: USA... | reverse complement strand
TCATCGGCGCTGTCACGCACAAATTGGCGCATCTGATTTACGGTGTTATTCGAACAGGCAAGCCATTCGATGCAAATTTCTTATCGAATCGGCTTGCAATTCAAGACGGTATCTGACCCCGGCTTTGTTGTTGTTTTTCATCAGGGAGTAAATGATCCTATGGGGCCTTTTCAGATCCGTACTTTGCAAAGTATTGACGTTGAGTTGCTGCTGAAATTTGAAATGGAAAATCGTCAATGGTTTGAACGGCATATTGACGCCCGCAGCGCTGCTTTCTACTCATTCGAAGGCGTTACCGACCATGTCGCTTCTTATCTATCCGGTCTTGATAACGGAACCTGGCATCCGCTGGTTATCGAAGATTCCAGAGGAAAAATAGTTGGTCGAGCGAATTTGAAAGATATTGATATGGTGGAACGATCTGCAGAAGTCGGCTACCGGATTGCGGAGAGCGCTTGTGGGCAAGGATTGGCAACGCTGGCAGTCAGGCAGTTGATCCAGGAGGCACGGTCACGCTGGAACCTGACGCGCCTGGTCGCCAATGTATATGCTGGGAATATTGGATCGGCAAAAGTGCTCCAACGCTGTGGATTCTTGATCGAACACGTACTCCACGAGCAAGGAGCGGAAGACGATTATCGGTTCGTGCTTTCGCTCGACGGCACTGGCCAGCACGGATCGGTGGATTTCTGCGCTTGAGAGTAAACGAACGCAATTGGAGATAAGCAGACGATCGACGGGTTGCGCCAAACCATCCCATGGTCAGCGTCCAGCTCACGTGGGCTGAAAACGCCACTTTCTTCCTTATGGGGCCATGCCACATATCAGACGCTGGTTTGTCAGATAGCGTGTCAGCCCACACCGAAGAAGACGTCCTCTGCCGGCATGGTGCCGGCAGACGAACATGGCGCCAAGCCCTGGATCAGCGCAGCGTGCGTGCGAAGAACTCGTCGGTGCGGCTGTTGGCCAGCGTGGCCGCGTCATGGTCGTAGTGACCGCCGCCCGGGCGGGCAAACGCGTGGTCGCAACCCGGATAAACATGGATCTCGGCGTCGGTGCTGTCGGCAAACGCGGCCTTGATCTTCTCTTGCGCGTCCGGACCGATGTATTCGTCGGCGCCGGCCAGGTGGTACAGGAACGGCGCGCCGATGTTCTTCGCTTCGGACAGGTAATTGTCGGTGCCGCCGCCGTAGTAGGCTGCGAACGCATCGCCATCGGTGCGCGCTGCGCTCAGGTACGTCATCAGGCCGCCCAGGCAGTAGCCGGTAACGCCGACCTTGCCGGTGCTGCCTTCCATCGTGCGCGCTGCGCTGATGGTGGCGGCGATGTCCTGCACGCCGTGGTCGAAATCGTAGCTCTTGTACAGTGCGAACGCGCGCGCGACGTCGGCTTCATTCGCTTCCGACAAATCCACGCCCGGCTCTTCGCGCCAGAACAGGTCGGGGGCGACGGCGATATAGCCTTTGGCAGCGTAGTTGTCAGCGATGCTGCGGATGCCGGCGTTCACGCCGAAGATTTCCTGCAGCACGATGATGACCGGGTAGGTGCCGACGACGTCGGGACGGGCCACGTAGCAATCGAAACCGCGTTCGGCGGTAGTGACGGTGAGTGTTTCGGACATGGAATTCCTTTAGGTTGACGGGGAGTGTGCCGGCCGGCTTGGGTGAGCGGCCGTAGCGAGACATATGATAAGACGAATGGGACCGATGCTGCCACCAGCACGATTGCAGCGCGGCCCGGTCCCGTCGCGAGCAAGCTCTCAGCCCTGGAGACTGACGCCCATTTGCCGGCAATACTGGGCCAGGCGTTCAGGCAGATCCTCCGGACACACGCCGCACGCCCGGTTGCCCGGCACGGCATAGTCGATGAAGGTCGGGTAGGGCAGGGCAAGCTCGGCCATGATCGAGCGAAACGCCTCCAGCGTTTTGCCGGCCCCGAGTCGCAGGTTGCGCTGTTTTTCCTGGGCAATTGAGGAAACATGGCGCTGCTGGTAGTCGTGGGCGGGATAGACCAGCGTCTCATCCGGCAGCACGAACAGTTTTTCGGTCACGCTGCGATACAGCGCATCGGCATCCCCATTCTGAAAATCGGTGCGGCCGCAGCCGTCGATCAGCAGGGCGTCGCCGGTGAATACGCGCTCGCCCAGCAGATAGGAAAAGTGCCCATCGGTATGGCCGGGGGTATGCAATGGCTGCAGGGATATGCCGCCGACCTCGAACGGACGGCCTTCCTCGATCGCGACATCGGCGCAGGGCAGGTTGTCAAACGCGGGCGCGGCAATCTTGCTGCCGGTGGCGTTGCGCAATGCCAGCGCTGCGGTGATGTGGTCGGCATGAATATGGGTGTCGAGCGTGAAGGCCAGTGTCAGTCCCAGTTCGTGCAGGACGCCAAGATCGCGCTCCATGCTGACGATCACCGGGTCGATCAGGATGGCCTGGCCGGTCTGCGGATCACCCAGCAGATAGGTATAGGTACTCGACAGCGGTTCGAAAAGTTGCTTGAAAATCATAGTGCCTCCGGTGATCGGTGGATCAGGACCTGCGTCGTTCGAGCAGTTCGAAGATGCCCATGCCGGCCAACATGGCGGCGCAGAAAATGAGTGGCTGCACGCCGCCCGTCGCAAGCGAGGCCAGCGCCGGGCCGGGACAGAAGCCGGCCAGCCCCCAGCCGGCGCCGAAGGCGAGGCTGCCCAGCACCAGCCGGCGGTCGATCCGGGTGGCTGTCGGCAGGTGCATGGGCTCGCCCAGCAGCGATTGCCGGCGCCTGGCGGCGAACCTGAATGCGGGGAATGCCACCAGAATCGCGCCGGCCATCACCAGTGCCAGCGACGGGTCCCAGCGGCCGGCCAGGTCGAGAAAACCCAGGACCTTGGCAGGATCCGTCATGCCGGATACGATCAGGCCAATGCCAAACACGAGACCGGCAATCAATGCCATCAGGATGCGCATGCTGTTCTCCTCAAGCCAATAGATGGCGCACGATGAACACGGTCGCGAAGCCGGCGCCCATGAAGGCCAGCGTGGCCGCCAGCGAACGGGCCGAGCCGCGTGCCAGCCCGCACACGCCATGGCCGCTGGTACAGCCGGCGCCATAGCGGGTACCCACGCCGACGAGCAGCCCGGCGGCAATCAGGGTGCCCGTGCCGGCATCGATGCGCATGGCGGGCAACGGAGCGGCCAGCGCGTACACGAGGGGCGCTGCGACCAGCCCGAGCAGAAACGCGATACGCCAGCCGCGTTCGCCAGGCGCCGGGCGCAGCAATCCGCCGATGATGCCGCTGATGCCGGCGATGCGGCCATTGAACAGCACGAACATGGCGGCCGCCAGGCCAATCAGCAGGCCGCCACCCAGCGCGGTCCAGGGGGTGAAGTCAGTCCAGTTCACGGTCATCGCTGCCTCCCGGTTGTGCACAGAATTGCTGGTACAGGACCTGCAGCACGGCGCTGGCCGCGTCGCTGGCCAGGCTGTAATAGATTTGCTTGCCGTCGCGCCGGGTCGTGACCAGGCGCTCCTCGCGCAGCACGCCCAGCTGTTGCGAGAGCGTGGGCTGGGCAATGCCGGACGCCGCTGCCAGCTCGCTGACGCAGTATTCGGCCTGCGTCAGCTGGCACAGCAGCAGCAGCCGGTCCGGATTGGCCAGCGTCTTGAGCAATGCGCAGGCGCGCACGGCGGCGGCTTGCATCTGGGGCAGGTTCAATGGTTCTGGATGTTGGTTCATGGTGTCGCTTTCGTCAGACCCCATTGAACCACACTATATCGAAAAACAAAATATCTTTTCGTATATTGATGGGTCGGTTACCCCGGTTGAGGCGGCGCCGACGCGTGTGCCCGGCACGGGGTAGAATTTCAGGGCAGTGTGGTCGTCATGCCGTCGTCGAACGTCTTCATGGCTTACCACGACCATTGCCACATTCTGAAAGAACCGTACATGAGTCATTTCGAGCACCTCCGCAGTCACGCCATTCCCGCACTCCAGGCCACGATGGAAGAGTATGTCGCGCCGGCGTCCGGCGCGCGCCACATCCACCTGAGCACCAGCGGCGCCGACATGGCGTTCCTGGTGGGCTTTCCTACCGTGCCCGACGCCAGCGATGGCCGCGCGCACATTCTCGAACACCTGGCGCTGTGCGGCTCGCAGCGCTATCCGGTGCGTGATCCGTTCTTCGCCATGCTGCGCCGCTCCACCGCGACCTTCATGAATGCGTTCACCTATGCCGACCGCACCGTCTATCCGTTCGTCAGCACCGACGAGAACGATTTCTACAATCTGCTCGATGTGTACCTCGACGCGGCCTTTTTCCCGAAGCTCGATTACCTGAATTTCCTGCAGGAGGGCTGGCGCCACACGCTCACCGATGGCGTGCTGGGTTACCAGGGGGTGGTCTTCAATGAAATGAAGGGTGCGTTCGCCGACCCGGGCCATGCGCTGTACAAGGGCCTGACCTCGACGATCCTGAGCGGCACCACCTACGAGGTCGATTCGGGCGGCGATCCGCTGGCCATTCCCGAGCTCACGCACCAGATGCTCAAGGACTTCCACGCCAGCCATTACCACCCCTCGCAGGCGGTCTTCATGACGGCCGGGCCGCTGCCTGCTGCCGCTGTCCAGGCCCGCATCGCCGAGCGCGTGCTGGCGCGCCAGATCGATGCATCCGCGCGCCGTGTCCCGCAACTGGCCAGCGCCTTCGCGGCGCCGCAGCGCAACACCGTGCGCATTCCGTCGCAGCAGGGCCGCGACAACGAATTCGGGCTGCAAATGACGTGGCTGATGGGCGAGTCGGCGATCCCGAAAGTGGCGTTTGAAGCGAGCCTGCTGTCGGCCGGCCTGCTGGGCGACGCCGCCGCACCGCTGATGAAGGCGATGGAGACGGCGGGTTATGGCCGGCCGTCCGGTTTCAATGGCCATGACGACAGTGCGCGCCAGATGCTGTTCCACGTCGGCATGGAAGGTCTCACCGAAGCCCAGGCGCCGCTGGCCGAAGCGCTGATCTGGTCCACGCTGGAGCAGGTGGCCGAGCAGGGCGTCGAGCATGCCACGCTGCAGGCTGCGCTGCGCGACCTGAAATACCAGCAGCGCAATACCCGCAGCGGCAGCATGCCGAACGTGCTTGAGCGCCTGCTGATCGCGCTGCCGGTCGCGATGCGCGACGGCGACGTCGTCACCGCCTTCGACAGCGATGCGATCCTGCAGGCAATGGAAAGCGATATCGCCGACCCCGCTTACTTCAAATCGCTCGTGCGCAACCTCTTGAGCTCGCCTGGCCGCCTGGTCTCGACCATCGTGCCGGACGCTGCGTATTTCTCCGACCGCGATGCCGTGGAAAGTGCGCGCCTGGCGCAGGCCTCGGCCCAGCTGACCGACGCCGACCGTGCGCGCATCGCGGCCGATACCGTGGCCCTCGAAGCGCACCAGAAAACGGCCTTCGATTCGCAGGTGCTGCCGCGCATCCGGCCCGGCGACGTGAGCACGCAGCCGCGCGCCTTGCCCGCGTTTGCACCGAACGCCGACGATATCCACGCATTCAGCATCGGCTCGAACGGCATTTCGTCGGCCAGCATCGTGTATGACGTATCGGCCATGCCGGCCGCCGACTGGCCATGGCTGGCGCTGTACACGCAGCTGCGCGACGACCTGGGCCTGGAGGGCCAGGATTACGCCGATGCCGGCGCCTGGCGCCAGCGCATGGTGCCGTCGTTCGGCTTCGACCTGCAGCCGTTCCAGTTGCCGGATGGCGCGCTGCGCATCGACCTGACGGTATCGGCCAACGCCCTGCGCGAAGAGCATGCCAATATCGTCGCGGTGCTCGACGCCTACATGGCCCGGCCGCGTTTCGACGAGGCCGTGCGCCTGCGCTATCTGATCGAGCGCAAGGTGGAAAACACGCTGGATGACCTGGCGCAGGCCGGCAGCCACTATGCGTCCATGGCCGTGAGCGCGCCGCTGGCGCAGGTGCGGGGTTTCCAGGACGCTATCGCCGGACCGACGGCGCTGGCGTTCAACGCGCGCCTGAAAACCCTGGCCGCAACGCCGGAAGGCGTGGCGCAGGTGGCGGCCGAACTGGCGCGCATCCACGCCGCCATCGTGGCGCAGCGCCCGAGCATCCTGTGCGCCGGCAGTGGCGACGATGGCCATGAACTGGCGCGCCTGCTGGCGGCGGCGTGGCCGACGTCGGCTACCGCCGCTGGCGCCGCTTCGGCGCCTGGCCAGCCAGTAGACGCTGCACCACAAGCCCCGGCGAATGTCGCGCTGCACGCGGCAGGCCAGGTCAATCACTGCAATATCGCATGGGCAGTGCCGATGTCGCACGACGACGCCGCCGGCGCCCTGAGCGTGGCTGCCGAGCTGTTCACCAACCAGGTGCTGCACACGGCGCTGCGCGAAGCAGGCGGCGCATATGGCGGCAGCGCCTCGTATGCGGGCGATTCGGGCGTGTTCTCGATGGCGTCGTTCCGCGATCCGCGCCTGGCGGCCACCTACCGCGATTTCGACGCGGCGGTCGACACCATCCTGGCGTCCGACTACACCGACGAGCAGGTCGAGGAAGCCATCATCGGCGTCATCAAGAAGCTCGACAAGCCGGAAGCGCCGTGGGACGCGGTGCGCCTGGGCTGGCGCATGTACCGGCGCGGCACCGACATGGCCACGCGCGAGCGTTTCCGCCAGGGCGTGCTCGGCTGTACCCAGGCGCAGGTAAAGGCGGTCGTGCAGAAGTACCTGAAGAACGGCACCGCGAGCCGCGCTGCGTTTGCCGGCAATACCGAGCAGGATCTGGGCGGCCTGGCCGTGGTCGATTTGTCGGTGCTGGCCGGCGCCTGATGGCGGTTTGTTGACGGCATGCGGCTGCCGTCGGTAGCCGCTGGTAATACTGATTCCCTATTAAAATAGTTTAAATACTATATTTAATAGGGAATTTCTTTTTGTATATTCGGTAGGTGCAATGCCTGCTGCTGGATTCGGCCAGTCCTGAATATTTTTTCTGCTATTTCGATGCATTGACGGCACGCAGAATCCAATCGGGATGTCCTGCATATCATCCAGTGGTATTGCGCATACGCGCAGGATGTTTTGAAGCTTTTCTCGATTAAATATCTGCACGGATAATATAAGTGGGATCCGCCATGAAACTGTTTGAACCATTGGACATTCTGCCCGATAGCGCGCATGTGATCGATATTGACGCCAAATCGACATCTGGCGCTGTCAGGTGCTGTAAAACCAGGGCGCCACGTATCAGTCTCAAGCAGTGGAATATGTTTCATGCGGTAATTGACAACGATGGTTTCGATAGCGCCGCCGATCAATTGCACGTGACCCAGTCGACCGTCAGCCACGCCGTTGCCAAACTTCAAGAGCAACTCGGCATCGCACTGCTGGAGCTGAAAGGGCGCAAAGCGCAGATCACCGCTGCAGGTCAGTGTTTGCTGGAAAAGTCACGCGAATTGGTCAGGCATGCCAATGCACTCGAGGCGCTGGCCGATACGCTGCAGCAGGGCTGGGGGCCGGACGTTCGCGTGGCGATGGACCCCGGCTTTCCATCCGACCTGCTGATCCAGGCCGTGCGGCAGTGCTCGCCGTTGGTGCACGACCTGCGCCTGAGCGTCAGCGAAGTCACGCCCGATGGCGCCCGGCGCGCGCTGCAGGCGGGCGAGGCCGACATTGTTATCGGCGCGCAGCCGGTGCTGGGCTTTGCCGCCAGTTTCCTGTTCGAGGTCGAGCACATCGCTGTTGCCCATCCCGCCCATCCGCTGTTTTCGGGCAAGCGCGACATCACGCACGATGAGCTCGACACGCATTCCCAGGTTGTCATCGCCCCGGCGCAACAGGGCGGCGCCAGCATGGGCGCACCGGCGCCGCATCATCCGGGTTCCTGGCGTGTGTGCAATCCTGAGCGGGCCATCGGTATCCTGCGACAGGGCGTGGGCTATGCGTGGTTGCCCAGGTTCCAGGTCCAGCAGGCGCTGGATGCCCGGCACTTGCGCGCCTTGCCGCTCGCTGGCACGCGCCATCACGGCACACGTTTGTACCTGATGTGCGCAGGGTCAGTGGCGGTGGGATCGGTGGCCAGGCAATTTGCCGATGCGCTGCATGCCTGCAGCGCGCGCTGCCACCACGCACGCACGGGCCAGTCATGAAACGCGCCCTGCAGCCGATGGCCACGCCGCTGTCGCGGCGCAGCAGGGAGGGTGATGCGTCCTTGGCGCTGTTCGGGTTCCGGCAAGTACTGCGCAATGGCTGGCTGATCGCAGCCGTGGGGTGCGTGATCGCCATCCTTGCCATCGCCGTTGCACTCAGTGTCAAGCCGGTCTATGAATCGAACATCCTGATCCAGATCACGCGCAATGCACCGCCGTCGGCCGACGTGCAGACGGAAACCCCGGCCATCACCGAAATCGAGATCCTGCGTTCGCGCTCGATCTTGGCGCGGGTCGTCAATGCGTTGCATCTCGATATCGCCGTCGAGCCGACCCTGTTTCCCGTCGTGGGCGCCTTTATCGCGCGCAGCAATCCAGGCTTGTCCGATCCCGGCCTGTTCGGCATCGGCGGCTACGTCTGGGGAAACGAGCAGGTGCGGGTGGACACCTTCAACGTGCCTGATGCGCTGCTGGGCCAGCCCTTCAATCTGGTCGTCAGCGGCCCGGATACCTATACGCTCAGCCAGCAAGAAGCGGGCTTACGGGTGCACGGCAAGGTTGGCCAGCGGCTGCACGCCAGGGTACCCGCAGGGCCGCTGGACATCCTGGTCGCCCATATCCATGCCAGACCGGGCGCGGCGTTCAGGCTGCACCGAAGCCGCCAGGGGCAGGCGGTGGACAGGTTGCAACGGTCATTGGCGATCGCTGAAAAGGGCCGGCTGTCGAATGTGATCGGCGTGTCGCTGCAGGGGGCCAGGCCGGAGCTGGTCAGCCGGATCCTCAATGAAATTGGCGACCAGTATATCCAGCAACAAACCACCCAAAAAAACGACGAGGTGAAAAATCAGCTGGTGTTCTACGACCAGCAAGTCGCGCAAGCGCAACGCCGTATCCATGAGCTCGATGCCAGGCTCAACGAACTCCTGCAACAGCACGGCACATCCGACCTGAGCGAGGATGCCCGTATCCTGGCCCAGCAATCGCTGGTGCTGCAGGCTGAACTCACGGCAAAGGAACAGCAGAAAATCGCGTTGTCGGGCCGCTTCGGTGACCGGCATCCCGATATGGTGGTCGTAACGCGGAACATTGCCTCGATCCGCGGTGAGCTGGCCGATATCGAAGCCAGGCGCAAGGGCTTTGGCGCAGCCCAGCAAGAAATACTGGCAATCAATCGCGACAAGCTGGCCCATAGCCAGATGAGTTTCGAGCTGCTCAATACCCGCCACAAGCTCGATGCATTGATGCTGTCCAATCACGTCAACGTGCGCGTCGTCGACCGGGCCCAGATACCGCTGCAGTCCGTCACGCTCGGCTTGCCGGTCATGCTCGTGCTGGCTTGTTTGATGGGCCTGGCAAGCGGTGTCGGCGCTTCGATGTTGAAAAATTCGCTGGTACGGCGCAAGCACCGGGTTGGCGCAGCGTGGGGTGTACGGCGACTCGCAATGACGATGCAGGAACCGCTGGATGACGACAACGGTGACCCGCAGGACCCCATGCCGCCCACTGCAGGGCAGGGCGACGCCGCGGCCGGCAACGCAAAAGGACAAGGCGTTGACGACTGTGGGCAAAACATGGAGAAGGTCGACACTGCCAGGGGCGAGGCGCCGGCGGCTACCGTGCAGCGGTAAGCCGGCCTGCAGGGTTCCTTGCTGCCTGAGTCGCCCTGCTGTCGCGTCCGCGTGCATCCGACGCTGCTGTACTAACGGTATGCCTGCCCTCGGGCTATGTCACTGATGCAGACCATGCCGTGATGCCAGGCGCGCATGGTGAACGTACGTCGTCGCGGACAAACTTTCAATATTTTCTAATAGATTGATCGAGAAAGAAACCAATCATAAAAATGCATCTGATGAAGGTAACTGCCCATCAATGCATCGATATTTTCAACGTTTTTTAATTTTCATTTTGCTAAAGTAAATGCCTGTTCAAACGCACCCTCGAAAAATTTCGCGGCTGGGTATCGAAGAAAAATGACAGGCGGGACGTATTCTTGTCGGTGTTGGCCAGATCAACATGGAGGTCATGATGGCGCTGAAACAAAAATTCAATGGTTTTGAATCAGTGTTTCCGCCGGAATTGATGTTTCCCGTTCTCGAGACGTTTTTATTGGCATTGCTGGTCAGCTTGTTTATTTGCATGCTCAATATCCTTACCGAGCGTTGGCACGGCAGGTTTTCATTCGATATCGACATCAACGGTGTTCAGAAAGTTCACAAGAATATGGTTTCACGCACTGGGGGCGTGGCCATGGTTACAGGCGTGCTGGCAGTCCCGTGCTATGGCAGTCTGGTTGGCTACCCGCTGGCGCTGCAAACCGAAACCAACGCGCTCATCCTGCTGCTGTTGCTGGCAGCGCTGCCTGCATTTTCGGCTGGCATCATCGAAGACCTGACCAAGCAGGTGTCGGTCCGCATCCGCCTGTGCGCCGTCCTGACCAGCGCCGTGCTCGCCGCCTGGCTGGTGGAAGCGCATTTGCCGCGCCTGGATATCTGGGCGCTTGACGGCGTCCTGCACTGGCTCCCGGTGTCGTTTGCCGTGACCGCGTTTGCGGTGGCGGGGGTATCCAATGCCATCAATATCGTCGACGGCTTTCACGGCGTCGCCGGTGGCACCGTTGTTGTCATTCTCGCCGGCACAGGTTTTCTGGCATGGCAGGGTGGGGATCTCATCGTCACCTTGCTGGCCCTGGCCGGGATGGGTGCCACCATCGGATTCTTGCTGCTCAATTACCCGACGGGCCGTCTGTTCATGGGCGACGGTGGCGCGTATTTCATCGGCTTCTGGGCGGCAGAGGTGGCAGTGCTGACGATTGTCCGCAATCCCGACATCAACGCATGGCAGATTCTTGCCATCTACGCCTACCCGGTGATCGAGGTTCTGTTCAGCATGTATCGCCGAAAGTTCTTGCGCAGCGCCCTGGTCGGTGCGCCGGACCGCCTGCATCTGCACTCGCTGTTTTACCGCCGCGTTGCCTGCAACAAGATCCGCATCGCCCGCTATGCATGGCGCCGCAATGCAGGTGTGGCCTGCTTCGTCACCGCCTGGCTCAGCGCCGCGACGATCGCCGCCGTGCTGCTCGGCGATACCGTGCCCGCCGCAGTAGCGCTGGTCCTGGCCCAGATGGTGGTCTACGTGGCGGTCTACATGCGCCTCGTGCGGGGCCATTGGGGGCGCTGCCGCCATCCCGCCGTCATTCTTGGTCTGCGGCCCCAGCCCAGAAGCAGGGCGATCTGACCGATGCGGCCTCGCGTCCTCCCAGCACATCCATCCCATTTGCCACCCCCTGACAGGAACAGGTTCATGCCCAACTTCGACGATCTCCAGAAGGCGCTGCGCGCGCATCCCCAGCGATGGCTTGTCACCGGCTGCGCGGGCTTCATCGGTTCCAATCTGCTCGAAACGCTGCTCAAGCTCGACCAGACCGTCGTTGGCCTGGACAATCTGTCGACCGGTTTTGAGCGCAACCTGGATGAAGTCCGCAGTCTCGTGACCGCCAGCCAATGGCGGCGCTTCACGTTCCTGCATGGCGACATCCGCGATCCGCGCATGTGCCGGCGGGCCGTCGCCGGTGTCGACAAGGTCCTGCACCAGGCCGCGCTGGGCTCGGTGCCGCGCTCGATCGCAGACCCGGTCGCCACCAGCGACGCCAATATCAACGGGTTTCTTCACATGCTGGTGGCTGCACGCGATGCGCAGGTGACATCGTTCGTGTATGCCGCGTCCAGCTCGACCTACGGCGACCATCCCGGCTTGCCCAAAGTAGAAGACCGCATCGGCAAACCGCTGTCGCCCTATGCGCTGACAAAATATGTCAACGAGCTGTATGCGGATGTATTTTTCCGTTGCTACGGGCTGCGCACCGTGGGGCTGCGTTACTTCAACGTGTTCGGCCGCCGGCAAGATCCGAACGGCGCCTATGCCGCCGTGATTCCAACGTGGATCGCGGCGATGCTGGCAGGTCGCCAGGTGCAGATCCATGGCGATGGCAGCACGAGCCGCGACTTCTGCTATGTCGAGAATGCAGTGCAAGCGAATTTGCTGGCGGCGATGGTGCCGGTCGAGGCCGGCAGTGCTGTCTACAATGTGGCCGTGAACGAGGCAACCACGCTGAACCAGTTGTTCGTTTCTCTAAAGACCATTCTCACCGCACATGGTGTAACGGCAATCATGGACCCGCTTCACACCGCGTTTCGCGCTGGCGATGTGCGCCATTCGCAGGCGGATGTGAGCAAGGCCATGCGTGAACTTGGCTATGCACCGGCCTATCGCATCAATGCCGGCCTTGAAGCGGCTGTACCGTGGTATCGCAAGCATCTCGGCAATCCAGCGTTGGTCGCGGGTGCTGCCAAGAGCGGATTTTCCGCCACTGTTGACAACGAAGTTGTCAGCGCCGTTGCCGGCGAACTTGTGAGCACGGGAGTGGACGAAGTCGCTGGCGCTGTGGAGGGCGACGTTACCAGTACAGTTTCCAGCGCTGTCACCAGTGCCAGAGTCATGGCAAGCACGGGTGTGAACCATGCACACGTTGACTAAGCATCTGCCATGGGCGCTGACGATGCCGTTCAGCCGCAACGCGGGGGGCAAGTGAGTCTGCTCGATACGCTCGGCGCAAGGTGCCGCATCGCTGATCCGCAGCATCTTGCTATTTTTCGCGGGCTGCTGACAGTGGCACTGTTCACCTTGTTCGGCAAGCTGGTAAGCGCGGCGAAGGAAATGGCAGTCGCCTATCGCTACGGTCTTGCTGCTGAGGTGGATGCTTACCAGTTCGTGTACAACCTGGTGTCCTGGCCGCTCGGCATCTGGGCGAGCGTGCTCACCGCAGTACTGGTGCCGCTGGTAGCGCGTGTGCGCGTGTCCAGTCCGCAGGCGATTCCGCGCTTTCGCGCCGAACTGGCCGGTTTTACACTTGTGCTGGGCATGGTGCTGGCGCTGCTTGGTTGGCTGGGTATCGGCGCCTTGTTGCGGTTCGACGGGAGCGGCTTGCCGGCACACTCGGCGCAGCTCGCCGCAACGGCGCTTCCCGGCCTGATCTTCATGCTGCCCCTGGGCCTGCTGGTCGCGCTGTTGTCGACGTGGCTGCTTGCGGCGCAGCGCCACATCAACACATTGCTCGAGTGCGTGCCAACGCTGTCCATTACGGCCGCAGTCCTGCTATTTGCTGACGGCGGCATCACCCCCCTTGTCTGGGGCACGATTGCCGGCTGCGCCTGTCACTTGCTGACGCTACTGGCGCCGATGTCAATGCGGCGCGAACTCGACGCCCCTGTCTTCACCAGAGACTCTGCCCAGTGGCAATGGTTCTGGCAAGGCTTCGGCATCATGCTCGCTGGTCAAGCCTTGATGAGCTTTACCGTGATCATCGATCAGTTTTACGCGGTCGGCCTCGGCACCGGGGCGCTCGCCATGCTTGGCTACGCTAATCGGGTGTTGTCGTTGATTCTCGGCCTGGCCGCGATCGCGGTCTCGCGCGCCACGCTGCCGGTATTTTCGCAGGCCAGCGCGGATGCTACCGGGCAGGTCTACCGTGTCGCCGTGTCGTGGGCGCGCCTGATGTTCGGCGGTGGGGTCGCCGTCATGCTGCTGAGCTATCTCGTTGCCCCTTGGGCGATACGGCTCCTGTTCGAGCGCGGCCAGTTCGACGCCGCCGATACGACGCAGGTGGCCGAGGTATTGCGCTACGGCTTGCCGCAGTTGCCTTTTTATTTTGCGTCGATGGTGCTGGTGAGCTACGCACTCAGCCAGCGCCGCTATGGCTTGATTGCCTGGTCAGGCGTCATCGGCTGTGGCGGTAAGGTACTCGGCAACCTCTTGCTGGTGCCACTTCTTGGCGTCAATGGCATCGCGCTGGCGACAATGGGAGTGTACGGGCTCAACGCGTTGTTTTTCTGGCTGGCGCTGCGACGCCAGACACCACCACGGCGCCCTGCGCCATGTCTCTGAGTGATGGAGCGCCTCCAGTGAAAATCCTGTTGCTGATGCATAGCCTGTCCGCTGGCGGCGCTGAGCGTGCTGCGTGCACGTTGGCCAATTTCTGGGCGGCCAGCGGGCGCGAAGTAACTATCGTCACGCTGACCCCGGTCAGCGCTGATTTTTATCCCCTCGATCGCAGGGTAGAGCGCATGTCGCTCGAGCTCGCCGGGGCCAGTCGCCATGCACTCCATGGCCTGTGGCAGAACGTCAGGCGCGTGGTGGCATTGCGGCGCCTGCTGCGCATTCTGCGGCCAGATATCGCGCTCGCGATGATGAGCACGCCAAATGTGCTGCTGGCCCTTGCCAGCCGGGGGCTGCCAACGCTGCAGACGATCGGTTCGGAGCGCTGCTATCCGCCGCACGCACCGCTCGGTCGCCTGTGGCATGTCCTGCGCCGCACGCTGTACGGCCGGCTGTCGGCAATGGTGGCGTTGACGGGTGAGTGCGCGCACTGGATCGAGACACAAACGTCGGCGTCACGGGTGGTCGTCATCCCCAATGCCATCGCCTGGCCGCTGCCGGACAACCCACCGCGACGCAGTCTCCCCAGGCAGTGCCAGCCGCAGCGCAAACGCTTGCTCGCCGTGGGGCGCCTCGAACCCGTGAAAAACTTTGACGCCCTGATCAGTGCCTTTGCGCGCCTGGCGCGTGCTTTTCCGGACTGGGATCTGATCATTCTTGGCGAAGGTCCCGAGCGCGCCCGTCTGGCGTCGATGATCAGGTGCATAGGGCTGGTGCAGCGGGTGGCCATGCCCGGCGTGGCCGGCAATATTGCATATTGGTATGGCGAGGCTGATCTCTTTGCGCTGACCTCGCTTTCGGAGGGTTTTCCCAACGCCCTGGCCGAAGCGATGGCCCACGGCGTGCCTGCGGTCAGCGTCGATTGCAATACGGGGCCGCGCGACATAGTCAGGCACGGTATCGACGGTCTCCTGGTCCCGCCAGATGATATCGCCGCCCTGAGCGACGCGCTGGCCCGTGTGATGGGTGACGCCCTGTTGCGCGGACAGCTGGCAAGCCGTTCAGCAGAGGCGAGGGAGCGCTTTTCGGTCGCGAAGATCGGACAAATGTGGGACACATTGTTTCTGGCGCTATGCGGTAGTCAGGCGCTGGTCCATGAAACCGGTTATGCAGGCAGCCACGAAGTCAGCCATGCAGGCAGCCAGTCGGCCGCAATGAGAGACCCTGCCCATGAACCGTGAATTCGCCGCCGACAACGAAGCGAGGCTGCCCAGCTGTCATGCGCCACGAACCCCCCCACGCATTGATCGCCGCTTTTTCGTCAGGTACCACACACTGTTGATGGCGATCGCGCTTGGCGCCATGTATGCCAACCTGCCGGTGTATTTATATGTCCTCGATACGCGGTTTCTGCCCAAATTTATTTATTTCGGCATCTTTGCATTCATCGTGCCGCTGATGGCCATACGATGGCGAGCCTTGGGAGATTATCTCGTGTCGCCATTCGCCTTATGGGCATTGTTATTATTTATCTTGAATATGATTCATTTGTCTGGCTTTCCTGCCAGCGCCGATCTTGGTGGTGCAGCGTTTATGGATATACAGGCCGAAGCCAGGCGCTCCCTGATCGCGACGCGCGCACAATATATCCTGTTCGCCTTGTTCCTTGGATTCGTTGCCTATATTTCGCCCACGCGAATGTATTTGCGGATCACGTTCGTCCTGATGGCCGTGGTGCCATGCGCCGTCATCGTCGATTTTGCCAATCCCGGCCTGTTGTACCCGGTTGATCTGACCGGTGCAGTGCTTGGGCGGGCAGCCGCCATGTTCATCAATCCGAACCTGGCCGGGGAAGCCATCCTGCACATCGTCGTACTTGGCTTTGCCGTGCTTCCACGCCCATATCGCATGCCCCTGTTTTTACTGGCCGGTGTCGCTATCCTGACCACGTTTTCCCGTGCTGCCATCATTGCGTGGATGGTGTTACTAGGGCTCTTTATTTACAAGCGAACATTGCCAAAGTCTGCCGTGGTATCGCTGACGATTGCAATTGCCATTCTTCTCGTCTTTATCGGCAGCTTTGAAAGTTATATATCTTCAAGAGAAGAATTCGAAGACGCAGCCACCAATATCCTGTCGAGGCTCAACTTCTTCTCCAGCTTTAGCTTCGATGATGATAGTTCTGAAGAGCGGGCAGGTGTGATTCAGGCCGGCTGGGAGTTATTTCTTCAAAACCCTTTATTCGGTTCAGGCGCTGGCGCCACGCATTTTTGGCGGCACCGGGGAAGCACGCACAACCAGCTTCTTCTTTTAGCGGCCGAATATGGTGTTCTGGGAATTTTATTATGGGGATGGATGCTCATCATGCTGTGTAAAAGCGGTTTTTTCACTGATCGTGGGCTGCGGTATGCGATGGCATTTCTGTTCGCGTTCATGTCGCTGTTCACCCACCAAATGCTTGATGCCGCTTCCTACTGGCTGGTCACGTTCGCGCTGGTTTGCGCGGTGCCGGGCAGCGCATCGGCTGGCTCGCTGCCACCCTGGCCCAGGCAGCGCATGGTGCGCTTGCGCTGAAAAACATTGTCCAGCATGTCGTGACACGACCTGCCCGGCCAGCATTACCTCACGCGTGCCTGCACGCACACATGCACACAGCATCGACGACAATGCGCTCTTCGTACTCAACCATGGCTTCCGCAAAATTTGTCAGATCGCTCGATTTCGAGCTGTTCTGGGGCGTCGCCGATACGCAGACGATTGCCGGCTACGGCCCCAATGTGCTCGGCGAATGGCAGGCCGTGCCCCGTATGCTGGCCTTGTTCGCGCGTTACGGTGTGCGCGTAACGTGGGCGACGGTCGGCATGATCATGTGCCGCAACTACGATGACTGGCGCGCCACCCGGCCGTCGCTCTTGCCGGGCTACGCACGCCGCGCGCTGTCGCCGTATAACATGGATCAGTTCGTACGCAGCTATCCGCGGCTGTTCTTCGCGCGGCCGCTGGTCGAGCAAATCCTGGCTGCGCAGGGGCAAGAACTGGGAACGCACACGTACGGGCATTTCTATTGCAACGAAGCGGGCGCATCACCGGCGCAATTCGCGGCAGATCTGGCATGCGCGCAATCGGTTGCTGCCAGCATGGGCGCCAGCTTGCGGAGCGCAGTATTGCCACGCAACCAGATTGTCACGGCGTTCCTTCCCATCCTGTCCCAGTCGGCGATTCAGGTTTATCGCGGCAATGCGCCGCACCCGTTGTACCGGCATGGCGACGCCGTGGTCGGCGGCATTGCCGGTCGCGCAGCGCGCTTTGCCGATGCCTGCCTGCCCCTGAGCGGCAAGCGCACCGTGCGCCCGCAGTCGCATGGCGCATTGGTGAATGTGCCGGGGAGCCAGTTTCTCTATCCATGGTCGCGCCGGCATCGCGCGTTGTTGCCGCTGCGCCTGCGTCGCCTCAAGCAGGGAATGGCGCTGGCAGCGCGCGAGGGCAGTACGTTTCACCTGTGGTGGCATCCGCACAATTTTGGCGTGAACCTCGACGAGAATCTGGCGCAGCTTGAAGTATTGCTGCGCCACTACCGGCGCCTGGCCGACACCCATGGCATGCAAAGTCATTGCATGGCCGATTTTGCCTCCGCGTCCGCCACTGCCACTGCCGCCGCCACTGCCTTCGCTTTGCCCACCCTGCCGGGCGCACGGACGCCGTCATGACGCGCCACGTCCTGCATGTCATCACCGGCCTGGCGGTGGGTGGCGCCGAGATGGCGCTGTACCGGCTGATCCTCGCGTTTCGCGACAGCCAGTACCGCCACACGGTCATTGTCCTCAGCCCTGGCGGCGGCATGTATTCGCGGTTTGTCGCGTCCGGCATCACGCTGATCGTGCTCGACGTGCGGCGCGCGCCGATCGGCGACCTCGTGCGCATGGTTCGCCTGATCCGTACGATGCGTCCCGATATCGTCCAGACCTGGCTCTATCATGCCGACTTCCTCGGCGGCCTGGCAGCCCGCCTCGCTGGCAACCGCAATGTCATCTGGGGCATTCGCACGACCGATGTCGACGGTGGCTGCGCGCGCAGCACGGCGCTGGTGCGCTACCTGTGCGCGTCGTTGTCGCGCTGGGTGCCGCACACCATCGTGTGCGTGGCCGAGGCGGCGCGCCGCTCTCATGCCCTGCTTGGCTACGACGCCGGCCGCATGGTGGTCGTGGGCAATGGCTTCGATCTGTCGGCATTCACGCCCGGCCATGGCGAACGCGCAGCGCTGCGGGCACGCTGCGGCTTCGCGGCTGACGACATCGTGCTCGGCACGCTGGGGCGCTTCAACCTCGACAAGGACTATCCAAACTTCGTCAAGGCCGCCGGCCAGCTTGCCAGCCGCTACCCGCGGCTGCGCTTCCTGATGATCGGCAAGAACCTGGATGCAGACAATGCCGAGCTGTCGCGCTGGATCGATGCCACCGGTTACGCGACGCGCTTCGTCTTGCTGGGCGAACGCGCCGATATCGCCATCTGCCTGTCCGCCATGGACATCTTCTGCCTGTCCTCGCGCACCGAGGCCTTTCCCAATGTGGTCGGTGAGGCAATGGCGATGGGGTTGCCGTGCGTGGCAACCGATGTCGGCGACGTCGCCGTCCTGATGGCAGACACGGGCGTGCTGGTCCCCCGGGCCAATCCCGACGCGCTCGCGCAGGGCGTGGCGGGCCTGGTGGCGCTGGACCCCGCGCATCGCAGGCAGATGGGGCAGCAGGCCAGGGCGCGCATCGGCGCCAGGTTCACGATGGGGTGCGTGCGGGCGCACTTCGAGCACATTTATGAAGGCATCATTGCGAGAGGGGAACTCTGATGTGCGGATTCACTGGATTTCTGGCTGCGGCGCCATCACCGGCAACCGACCAGGTCGGCTGGCTCAGGCGCATGACCGATGCGATCTACCATCGCGGCCCCGACGACGCCGGTTACTGGTCCGACGGCGAGCATGGCATCGCTCTGGGCCACCGGCGCCTGGCGATCATCGACCTGTCCCCGGCCGGTCAGCAACCGATGCGCTCGTGTTCGAATCGCTTCGTGCTCGTCTTCAATGGCGAAATCTATAACCACCTGCGCATGCGCAGCGAGCTCGAAGCGAGCGCTGGCGTGTACGGGTGGCGCGGTCGTTCCGACACCGAAACGCTGCTTGCCGGTTTCGATGCCTGGGGTATTGCGGCCACGGTCGAACGCGCCATCGGCATGTTCGCCTTTGCGGTCTGGGACCGGCAGGCGGGCGTGCTGACGCTCGGGCGCGACCGCGTCGGCGAAAAGCCCCTGTACTACGGCTGGCAGGGCAGGGGTAATGACGCGATGTTCCTGTTCGGCTCCGAACTCAAGGCACTGCGCGCGCATCCGGCATGTGCTGCAGATATCGATCGCGCCGCGCTGTGCCTGCAACTGCGGCACAGTTATGTGCCGGCGCCGCATTCGATCTATCACGGCATCGCCAAGCTGCCGCCGGGCTCCCTGCTGACCGTCTCGACGGCGCGCCCGGAACCGGTACTGCACACGTACTGGTCGGCAGCGCAGCAGTGCACGGCGGGCGTCGCCACGCCGTTTGCGGGCACGCCAGCACAAGCCGTCGATGCGCTCGACACCTTGCTCAGGGCCGCCGTTGGCGCCCAGATGACGGCCGATGTCCCGCTGGGTGCGTTTCTCTCCGGCGGCGTTGACTCGTCGACGATCGTCGCGCTGATGCAGGTCCGTTCAACGCGGCCGGTGCAGACATTTTCGATCGGGTTTCACGAGCAGGGCTTTGACGAGGCGCCCCATGCGAAAGCCGTGGCCCGTCATCTCGGTACCGATCACACCGAGCTGTACGTGACAGCCGCGCAGGCCCAGTCGGTGATTCCACGGCTGCCGTCGATGTACGACGAGCCGTTCTCCGACTCGTCCCAGATTCCCACGTTCCTGGTGTCCCAGCTGGCGCGCCGGCACGTCACGGTGTCGCTGTCGGGCGACGCTGGCGACGAACTGTTTTGCGGCTACACCCGCTATGGCTTCGCCGCCCATCTGTGGAAGTCGATCAGCGCCGCGCCGTTGCCCCTGCGCCGGCTGGCCGCACGGGGCATCGCGCGGGTGCCGGTGGCTTCCTGGAACCGGCTGGCGCGCACGATCGGGCCGTGTCTGCCGCGCGCCATGCGCTTTGCCAATACGGGCGACAAGCTGCACAAAGGCGCGCACATCATTGCCAGCGCGTCGCTCGATGCGGTGTATCTGGGCCTCGTGTCGCACTGGGACGATCCGGCCGCGCTCGTGATCGGCGGCCATGAGCCGCACACCTTGCTGCGCGGCGCCGCGCCGGCGCTGGCCGGGCTCGGTAGCGTCGAACGCATGATGGCGCTCGACACCCTGACCTATCTGCCCGACGACATCCTGGTCAAGGTCGACCGGGCCGCCATGAGCGTGTCGCTGGAAACCCGGGTGCCGTTTCTGGATCACCGCGTGATCGAGTTCGCCGCGCGGTTGCCGCTGGCACTGAAACTGCGTGACGGCGTGGGCAAGTGGGCGCTGCGGCAGGTGTTGTACCGCTATGTGCCGCGAGCACTCATCGAGCGGCCCAAGATGGGCTTTGGCGTGCCCATCGGTGACTGGCTGCGGGGCCCGCTGCGTGACTGGGCCGAAACCCTGCTGGCCGAGTCGCGGTTGCGCAGCGAAGGTTTCTTCGAGCCTGCGCTGCTGCGCACCCGCTGGCGCGAACACCTCGATGGCCGCCGCAATTGGCAATACCACTTGTGGGATGTCCTGATGTTTCAGTCGTGGCTCGAACAGCAGGCCGGGCCGCACCGTGAAGCGGATGACGCCGCGCTGCGCTGTCCGGCGCCGCCGGCCGTCGCCGCGCCATGCCCCCTGGCGACATGACCCCCGCACCTTGCGTCCGATCTTCCTGAGGATGAACACCATGAACAAGAAAATCGTTATTTCGGTCAATACCGCCTGGAATATCCACAATTTTCGTTCCGGCCTGGTCAAGGCCCTGATCGCGCAGGGCTACGACGTCATGGTGATGGCGCCAGCCGATGCCTATGCGCACCGGCTGGCAGCGCTTGGCTGTCGTTTCAAGACTATTTCGATGGACAACAACGGCACCAGCCCCAGTCGCGACTTGTCGCTGCTGGTCAAGTATTGGCGTGTCTTGCAATCGGTGCGCCCGCTGGCCTATTTGGGCTACACGATCAAGCCGAACATCTATGGATCGATCGCCGCGCACCGGCTCGGCATCCCTGTCATCAACAATATTGCAGGCCTCGGTGCAACCTTCATCAACAACTCTCCGTTGACGTACCTCGTCAAGCAACTGTACCGCTGTTCGCTCAGGCGATCGAACCGGGTGTTCTTCCAGAATGCTGACGACTGCAAGCTGTTTGTCGATGCCGGCCTGACGCGGCCCGGCGTGGCGGAAGTCTTGCCTGGCTCCGGGATCGACTTGCAGCAATTCCAGCCGGATCCGGTGCACTTGCCCGCAGCGCAGGCGTTCCGTTTTTTGCTGGTGGCCAGGATGCTTCGCGATAAAGGTATTGAGGAATATGTCGCCGCGGCGCGGATCGTGCGTCAGCAATTGCCGGGAGTGCGGTTCCAGCTGCTTGGCCCGGTCGATGCGCACAATCCGAACTCGATCCCGTTTGAACGGATCGCAGGCTGGAAAAGCAGCGGACTGATCGAGTATCTGAAAGAGACCGACGACGTCCGGCCCTATCTGGCGCGTGCCGATTGCGTCGTGTTGCCGTCGTACCGCGAGGGCGTGCCGCATACGCTGCTCGAGGCGGCGGCCATGGCGCGCCCGATCATCGCCACGAATGTGGCCGGCTGCAAGGACATCGTGGAGCATCAGGCCAATGGCCTGCTATGCAATGTGAAAGATGCGGCCGACCTCGCCGACAAGATGATCCGGATGGTCGGCCTGACGCAGGCGCAGCGCCTGGCCATGGGCCAGGCGGGCAGGAACAAGGTCGTTGCCCAATTCGATGAAAACGTCGTGATTGCGCGTTACCTGAATGCGCTGCGGCAGATCGAAGCCAAGGGGCACGCACATGCCGTGCAGGGCCTCGAGACCACGGCGCAAGTCTGATATGACGCTGCGTTTACTGACCGGCGACGCCGCACTGGCCCACATCGGCGCGCAGACCTTCGTGACGGCGTGGCGGGCGCTGCATGCCGTCTGCCCCTGGGCCACCGCCTGCCAGCATCCTGATTTCGTCTTGCCATGGTACGGCTTGTACGGGGCGCAGTTCGTGCCCGTGGTCGTCTTGCAGGAAACCGCCGATGGCGCGCTGGTGGGCTTGTTGCCGCTGGCGCTGGACGACAAGGGCCGGCGCCTCACGGGTGCCGGTGAGCGCCAAGCCGAATACCAGGGCTGGCTGCAGCCCCCGGACGCCGGCGCATCGTTCATCGCGGGGGCGCTGCGCGCCGTCCGCAAGCATCTTCCGCGCGCCGGTCTCGCGTTGCGTTACCTGCCGGCCGGCACGCCGCTATCCTGGCTTGATGCGTGGCGCGACGACCCATCCGAGGCGCGACGGTGGGTGACCCTGGGTACCGTGCGCCGGCCGCTGATGCAGATCGACCCGGTCGCGATGCACCAGCAGCGCAACAAGAAAAATCACCGGCAGAATGTCAATCGCCTGGGCCGGCTGGGTTCGGTGCGGTTCGAGCAGGTCGTCGAGCATGACCATTTCTTGCGGGTTATCGATGCCATTGGCGACCAGTACGATTTCAGGCAGGCGGCGCTGTACCGCGCGAGGCCATTCACGCTCGACGTGGCAAAAAAGCGTTTTTATATCGCGCTGCACCGGCAAGGGCTGCTGCACGTCACGATCCTGACCGTGGACGGCGCCATTGCTGCATCCCACATCGGCCTCTTGAGCGCGGGCCGGGCCGTGCATCTCGGGATCAATACCTATCACCCGGCCACGTCCGCTCACTCCCCGGGCAATTTGCTACTGGCCATGCTGGGCGTGCATCTCGCCGCGCAGCAAATGCCGTTGCTCGACCTGACGCCGGGCGGCGACGGGTACAAGGCGCATTTTGCGACGGCGCACGATCACGTCTCGACACTGACGATCCACCGCGATCTGCGCAGCTTCTTGCTGACGGCGGCGCGCCAGCGCCTGACCGATGCCGCCAGGGCATTGGCGACCTGGGCCGGCTGGCGTCACCACGACGTGCTCGCCATCGTGCACGGCATCCGGCCGCAGCGCTGGGCAAGCATCGCCGCCCGATGGGTGCAGCGCCGCGCACGTCCCCAGGGCGTGTCTCGCATCCTTCGACCGGGGGCTTCCCGCGAGGCTGCATGCGCGCTGCTGCCGTCCCGCGACAGCTTGCCTGATGTGCTGCAATTTGACGCCGGCGGTGTCGCGTGGGATTACTGCGCATTCTTGAACACCGTCATGAAGCGGTCGGAACGATCCGACCATTTCTACAGCCTCGTCCACGGCAACCGGCTGGGCCTGTTTTGCTGGGCGAAAGGAGCCACGGCGGGCGCAGGCATGGTCCTGTCTGGCTTATATGTGCATCGGCAATGCATGCAGCCCGATCTGCTCGAGGCGTTCATTGCAGGCGTCGTGCAGGACATCCGGCGCCGTGATCCGCAATCGGCGATTTACTACCAGGGCAGCCTGAGTGCTGAACTGGGCAACAACCTGGCACGCTGTGGTTTCAGCCCGGCCAACCTGCAACAGGAGCAACCGGCATGCATGCACGCGCATTGATTCCCCCGCCCGACAGCATCACGTGCCACGTTGGGCAACTGCCCGCCAACGTCGAAGAGGCACTGGTGACGACCTATGCATCGCTGCATTCGTCGCTGGCGTTTTTCAAGGTGTTCCGGTCGATCGAGAATGCCAGCTGCTACCTGGCCCATAACGCCGGCGCGCCCAGCACGGTCTTGCTGTTTACATTCAGCGGTCGCCGGATCGACGTCATCAACGAAATGATCGAGGTCCCGCAGGCCGAGATGGCGCGCTTCGTGACGTATGTCTTCGCGAATTTTCCGCAGATTGACGTTATCAGTTTCAAGGCCGTCAAGACCGCAACCCGCGAGCTTCAATGCCCGGTGCAACAGTACCGGGCCAAGGGCAGCTATGTCGTTGCGCTGCCTGCCACGCCCGACGCCTACAAGGCGCGCATCGGCAAGTCCACGCGCGCCAGCATCAACCAGGGCCTGAATGGCATCCGGCGCCACTACCCGTCGTTCCAGTCGCACTTTTTCGTCAACGACGACATCGACGAAGAGCATATCCGGGCGATCGTCGCATTGAGCGAACAAAAGATCAATGCCGGCGACGCCGTGTTTTTCTACGATGTGGCGCGTCTTGCCCGGCTGGCCAGGCTGTGCGGATTCGTGCACGTGATCCTGATCGATGGCCGCATCTGCGCCGGCTCTGTCAATTACCAGGTTGGCGCCAGCTTCTTCGGCGACGCGATGGGATACGACCCCCAGTACGAAAAATTCGGGCTTGGCAAATTGTGCGTTTTCCTGACGATCTGCGAAAGCATCGTGCGCGGCGGGACCCGGTTTTATCTTGGCGGGGGCGTGTTCGCCTTCAAGGAACGCTTGCTGGGGGTGCCGTTTTACATGGATGAAGTGCATCTCTATCGTTCGCCTATAAAGTTGCTCCGTAATATCGATCATGCGATCGGCGCCATGCTCGCTGCGGCGACGCGCTCGGCCAAGAAGCTGCTGCACCAGCACAAGCGGGCGACCTGGGCACGACTCGTGTTCAAGTCGTTTTACCTGTTGCAGCGCCGCAAGTGACGCATTGCCCGCATGGTGACCAGATGAAGAGCCTGTCAACAAAGCGGCGCAACTTGCTGCTGCGTGGCGCCGCCCTGGGCGCGGCGGCGGCCTTATTGCCAGCACCGGTTGGCGATGCAACGGGAGGCCAGCCCCGGCGCAACCAAGTGGACGGCATCAAGGCCGCCATGGTACCGCCGGCCATCGTCAGTCTGGCCGACTACGGCGGGTTGCCCGGTGTGCGGGCGGCAACGCTGGTCGCGGCGTTTCGTCAGGCACTCGCTGATCTGGCAGTGCAGGGCGGCGGCACGCTGCTGGTGCCGCGCGGCGTCTATGATTTTGGCCACTGCACCGACGCCGCCACGCTCGTCCTGTGCCGCGATGCGTGCGATATCGCCATCTCGGCGTACGGCGCCCTGTTTACCGTCACGACAGCAGCCAATGTCATGCCCAACCTGTTTTACTTTTTTAATTTTCAGAACATCACGATTGCCGGCGCCAGCTTTGCCGATGCAGGATTTGACCCGCGGCCCGACTGGCGCGGCATGGTGTGCGTGGGCATCCAGGCGGACCGGCCAAGCCACGGCTTCATGCTGGTCGATTGCTACGCCGAACGGGTCGTGAGTCTGCTCTCGTCGCATAACAACGCCGCCACGCGGCGCTTGCTCTCGAATATTCGTGTACACGGCGAAGTGCGCGACGCGTATTACGGCGTCAGCGCCAGTTTCATCCGGGAGAACGTCGATATCGACCTGGTATGTCACAACGTGCGGCGGGCTGTCATTGCGTCGGCGCTGCGCAATGCCGATATCCGGGTGACCGTGTCCAGTACCGTTCAGTGGCCCGGTAGTAACGGGCTCATCGCGCTGATTTGCGGCGGCGCCAGCATGGGCAATGTAAAGAACGTACGGATCGCCCTCGCAGCCTCGGGCCAGGGCAGCTACGGCAGCTATGTTCACCTTTATCACCAGGGCGATGAACCTGACGGCGCGATCCGCAACATCGACGCCACGGTCCATCTCGCCAATGCTGTTTTCGCCAAGAGCCTGTTCCTGTTCGACCACGAAGCGCTCTTCGTCAAGGCGACGACCTCCCGCGTGTGGGACCGTATCGCGCTGCACGGCACGATTACCGGCGACTTCGACGGCCGCGTCGTCGCCAATCCATCGGCCAGCGCCACGCCTGGTACGGTCTGTCTGGATCGTAACCTGGCGCAGCACGCGCATTCCGGGCATATGCCGTTGGTGTTGCAATGAAACCTGGAGGCGACGGTCGACGATGCGATTACTGATCTACATTCACTCGCTGGAAAATGGCGGCGCCGAGCGGGTGGTCGCCAACCTGGCCAACCATTGGGCGTCGCTAGGCTGGGCCGTCACGGTGGTCACCGTGGCGCCGCAGGCGCGGGATTTCTATGTGCTCGATGCCGGCGTCGGTCGCCGCTGCCTTGATCTCGCTGGGCAGGGCGGCGGCTTGCTGGCCGGCGTCGTGCGCACGGCCCGGCGCGCGCGCGCGTTGCGCCGGGTGCTGCGTGAGCTGCAGCCCGCTGTTGCCTTGTCCGCCATGCACACGGCCAATGTCGTGCTGGCGTTGGCGGCGCGCGGGCTCCCTGACGTGCGCACGGTCGGCTCCGAGCATAATTTTCCGCCCAAGGCGCCGATGGGTATGATCTGGGAAACGTTGCGCTGCCATGCCTACGGCCACTTGCACGCTGTTGTCGCATTGACCCGTGAATGCGCACACTGGCTGGAACACCATTCCTGTGCCCGGTGTATTCCCGTGATCCCGAACCCTGTCGTGTGGCCGTTGGCGCAGCATGCGCCGCAGGTCAGTCCCGCGACCTCGTGCGCGCCTGGCCGGCAGATCCTGCTGGGAGTTGGCCGGCTCAGTGACGAGAAAAACTTCACGACCCTGATTGCCATCTTTGCCCGGCTGGCGCCCGTGCACCCGGACTGGGACCTCGTGATACTGGGTGAGGGCGCGCAGCGCGCGGCGTTGTCTGCGCAGGTGCAGACCGGCGGACTGGGGCAGCGCGTGTTCTTGCCCGGCAGTGTCGGCAATATGGGCGACTGGTACGCGCGCGCCAGTCTGTATGCCATGAGCTCGCATTTCGAGGGCTTCCCCAACACCCTGGTCGAAGCCATGGCATATGGCTTGCCGGCGGTGAGCTTCGACTGCGATACCGGCCCCCGGGATATCATCCGTAACGGGATCGACGGGGTCCTGGTGGCACCCGGCGATGTCGATGGCATGGGCTCGGCGCTTGATACCCTGATGCGTGACAGCCGTGCGCGGGCAGGATTCGCGCAGCGCGCCGTCGATGCGCGAGACCGGTTCTCGATGGAGAAAATATCGCGCATGTGGGAAGCCGTCTTCACGCCATCGACGTGCGCGCATGGCGTCAAGGATGACGTTGTTGCAGAATGAACCACGTATTGTCATCACGCTCCACAAGCAGTAATCCCCGCCTGTTGTTCCACCAACCCCATCGCTTCTCTACCAGCCTCGGGCACGCTCCGGCTGCGTCACTTTCTTAATAATTCTCTGTTTGCAATTACTTAGAGCAATGTTGCAACGTTTCAGTTATCCCAAAGAAAAATATTTAGGGAACTAATTGAGCCGAAGCATCTCCAACGCCAGTGTTTGAATTTTTAAGAAGCATCTTTCTGACACATATCAGACGTTGGCGCTGAATTCCTGCTAGTCCATTACACCTATCTTGGACTGCCCGGAAGTTAAGCGGTGACATTTTTCTCAAGGAAATTATTTTTTATTTCTCGGAACCAATCGCTTTGAGGAAACTCAAACGATTTCATGATTCCAGGAATGAGGAGATGCCATGATCGATAGCACGTCGTTGTAGCCACAGCACGCCCAGCAGGGGATGTCTGTGTGCGCTTACTCGCGTCATGTCGTGGGAAGACCATCTGTCTTCTCGTCGCCAGTTATCCACCTTAGCGCCTTGCCGCGCTTCCCCGCCGCTAGCTGATCGCCAGTCGATACAGCTAGTCCATTTCAGCAGGTCCTGCGGATATCCCTGCCACTCCGGTGCGAGCGGCAGCGGGATTGTCACGCTTTTCGTCTGCGGATGCTTCCCGCCACTTGCGCTGCAAGCGGCGACTGGATCGTCACGCGCCGGTTGTAGGATTTTTATATAAAGCGATTATCAAATGTCACCTATTCACATCACTTCCATTCCTTCCGTCCGTCGCCCAATCGGGCTCGCACTGCTGTGCGCCGGGCTTCTTTCCAGCCCGGTGCTGATGTCGGCTGCCGTCGCTGCGCCTGTGGCGCTGGCCTCGGTCACGGCGGGCCCGACGACGGCAAGCAGCGACGGCACCAATCTCAGCATCCGCATTCGTTATGCCGGTACGCCGGCCTGGGTGCGCGTGTACATCGATAACGATGCCGTCACCACGACCGGCTATGCATTCAACGGCGTCGGCGCCGGCTACATGATCGAGAATGGCCGCCTGTACCGCTACAGCGGCAGCAACGGCTCCTGGGCCTGGACCTTCGTCAAAACCGTGCCGTACGCATCGGCCAATAACCTGGCGACGATAACGGTGACTCGTGCCGAGCTCGGTGGCGCGGACAACATCAGCGTCATCACCCAGACCGATCCACCAGCGCAACTCTCGCCGATCCTGCGCCTGTCGATCACCAAGGCGACCCCGACGCCAACGCCGACGCCAACGCCGACGCCGACGCCGACGCCGACGCCAACGCCAACGCCAACGCCAACGCCAACGCCAACGCCGACGCCGACGCCGACGCCAACGCCAACGCCAACGCCATCCCCGGGCACCACGGTGCCAGTGAATTACACCGCCAGCACGGCGGTCATCACGAACCCGGAGCGCGGCTTTTATCGCCACGTTGGCTGCGAGACGCCGCTGAGCCAGTCGCAACTGACGAGCTTCCGCACCTCGGGCGGTGAATCGCTGATGCTGTGCGTGTTCTATCTGCGCAGCTTCGTCAACGCACCGATCAGCCAGTCCACGCTCAATCTGTTCCAGCAACAGATGGACACGGTGCGCAAGGCTGGCCTGAAAGCCATCGTTCGCTTCGCCTACAACGACAACAACTCGCCGGTCGATGCGACCCCGTCAATGGTCAACACCCACCTGACACAGCTGGCGCCGTACCTGACGGCCAACAAGGACATCATCACCGTCGTGCAGGCTGGCCTGATCGGCGCCTGGGGCGAGTGGGGCAACACCAACAATTATGGCGACAGCTACAACATGACCGCCAAGAACATTGCTGACCGCAAATCGGTGGTGGACAAGCTGCTGCAAGTGGTGCCGGCCGAACGCATGGTGCAGTTGCGCATGCCGCTGTTCAAGACCAGGCTGTACACCCCGACCGCGCTGACGGCGAGCGAGGCCTACAACGGTTCGGCCAAGGCGCGCCTGGGCCACCACAACGATTGCTTCCTGTCCAACGCGTCAGACTACGGCACCTACATCAATCCATCGGTCGAGTTCCCGTACCTGGCGGCCGAGACCAACTACGTCGCATCGGGCGGCGAGACCTGCAACTACGCGCCGCCACGCAGCGATTGCCCGACCGCGCTTGCGGAAATGGGGCGCTTCCACTGGTCGTACCTGAACCTGGACTACAACACGACGGTGCTGAACAACTGGAAAACGCAGGGCTGCTTCACGCAGGTCAAGCAAAAGCTGGGCTACCGCTTCGTGCTCAAGAGCGGTGCGTTCTCGCGCACGGCGAAACCGGGTGGCGGCTTCGTCGTCAACCTGCAACTGCAGAACGAGGGCTGGTCGGCGCCGTTCAACAGCCGCGACGTGGAACTCGTGTTCCGCAACACGGCGAGCGGGGCAACCCATCGCGTCAAGCTGGAAACCGACCCGCGCCATTGGCTGTCGAACCAGACCGTGACGATCAACCAGACCGTAGCGTTGCCGGCCAATATGGCGGCGGGTTCGTACTCGGTGCTGCTGAACCTGCCGGATCCACAGGCGTCGCTGCGCGACCGGCCTGAGTATGCGATCCAGCTGGCCAACAGCAACACCTGGGAAGCGTCGACCGGGTTCAACAATCTGCAGCATACGGTTGGCGTCGCGCCATAAGCCGCATAAGCAGAATCGCGGCCTGATGTCGAGGGCCGGGCAATAAAAAAGCCAGGCCGGTTTGCCGGTCTGGCTTTTGCGTTTCGGCGTTTCCGCCAAGGCGTGCTGGGCTGTAATCTGGCGGGGCTGACGGTGCTAAATTTGTCGGTGGCGGCCGGCGCCTGAACGTCGGCGTCACGGCACTGGTGTAGACTGGCAGCTTGTGTCTGATCGGCCGCATCAGACCACCTTTCAGACCAGGACAGCACACGATGAATAGTTTTGCCTCATGGCAGGCACGGGCGGCGGAATACAGCGCTACCAGCAAGCGTGAAACGGTGCTGTTTCTGGCATATGAAGCGGCGTCGGCATCTGAGGCCAGTGCCGCAGGCTTTGAATTGATGGGAACGACCTGGGACGCCAATGGCGTCGAGGTCAAGGCGTATAAATCGAAGCCGCCGGGCGTACCGGAATTCGGGTGCATCGTTTGCGGTAAAAATTCACAGTATTACCATGGCGTATATTGCTGCGGAAGGAAACGGGTTCTGATGCTGTGAACGCTGCAATCGCAGCATGACGACAATCACAACGTCACGCGGTTCGGTATCGCGCAAGACGACCACTGATCCAGGCATGGACAAATGAAAAGCCAGACCGGCTGACGCCTCGTCTGGCTTTTTGTTGTCTGGTCGGGGTGAGAGGATTCGAACCTCCGGCCTCTACGTCCCGAACGTAGCGCTCTACCGGGCTAAGCTACACCCCGACGGTTCGGGGTGTACGTACAACCACCCCGGGGTGGTCGTAATATAAAATCGCTTAGTGGTTCCTGTCAACGGCAAAGCTGCTCAGTTGCAGCAGGCTGTTCTTGAACAGGCTGTCGGGCAAACCGGCGATCGCTTCGGAGGCCCGGCGCGCTGCCTGTTCGGCCTGCGCCCGCGTGTAATCGAGCGCGCCGCTCGACGTCACGGCGGCCAGCACGGCGTCGAATTGCGCTTCGTCGCCTTGCTCGATGCAGCTGCGCACCAGTTCGCGCTGCTCCGGTGTGCCGTGTTCCATCAGCCAGATCAGGGGCAGGGTCGGTTTGCCTTCGCGCAAATCGTCCCCCAGGTTCTTGCCGATCTCGGCGGCGTCGCCAGCGTAGTCGAGCACGTCGTCGATCAGCTGGAATGCGGTGCCCAGCGAGCGGCCGTATTCGCCGGCGGCGGCGATCTGGTCGTCATTCGCGCCGGCGATCAGTGCACCCAGCTCGGCAGCGGCTTCGAACAGCTTGGCAGTCTTGGAGCGGATCACGAGCAGGTAGCTTGCTTCGGTCACGTCCGGATCGTGCATGTTGAGCAGCTGCAGCACTTCGCCTTCGGCGATCACGTTGGTGGCGTCGGACAGGATCTGCATGATGCGCATGCTGTCCAGGCCAACCATCATCTGGAACGCGCGCGAGTAGAGGAAGTCGCCGACCAGCACCGAGGCGGCGTTGCCGAACAGCGCGTTGGCGGTCTGGCGGCCGCGGCGCATCGACGATTCGTCGACGACGTCGTCATGCAGCAGCGTTGCGGTGTGGATGAATTCGACGACGGCGGCCAGCTCGTGGTGCGCGGTGCCCCGGTAGCCATAGGCATTGGCCAGCAGCAGCACCAGTACTGGACGGATGCGCTTGCCGCCGGCACTGATGATGTACTCGGCGATCTGGTTGACCAGCGTGACTTCGGAATGCAGCCGCTGGCGGATCACCGTGTTGACGGCCTCCATATCGGGCGCGATCGACTGGACGATGGTGTTCTGTTGGGCGTGTTGGGTAGCGGCTGACAAGGCTGACCTGCGTGAGCGTTGGGTTAACTATAAGAGTGAGGCGATTATACGTCATGGGAGGGCGAACCGTCGGGCTGACAGGGGTGCGCTTGCGAGAGAGCGGGCGATGCAGCCATGGACGCCGCCCGATGCCGTGAAGCGATCGCCGAATGGTTTTGACGCACTGCACCGACTTATGTATAATCCTCTGTTCCCCGGCTTAAGATTAGTCCTGCGTGTCAAGCGCGGGCCGACGCGCCGAGGGGTTCTTTTAACATTTGATGAGGTTTCAAATCATGTACGCGGTCATAAAAACCGGTGGCAAGCAATACAAAGTTGTCGCTGGTGAAAAACTTAAAGTAGAACAGATACCGGCAGACATTGGTTCCGAACTCACGATCGATCAGGTCCTCGCCCTTGGCGAAGGCGAAAGCATCAAGTTTGGTGCTCCGCTGGTCGAAGGTGCAACGGTGCTGGTGAAAGTGGTTTCGCAGGGTCGCCACGACAAAGTGCGTATCTTCAAGATGCGTCGTCGTAAGCACTACCAGAAGCGTATGGGCCATCGCCAAAACTTCACCGAAATCCAGATCGTTTCGATCAACGGCTAATCCCCGTTTCCGGTCCCCAGCAACGTCATCCAGGAGTAAATAAATGGCACACAAAAAAGGCGGCGGTACTACCCGCAACGGCCGTGACTCAGAAAGCAAGCGCCTCGGCGTGAAGATCTACGGCGGCCAGGCAGTCAATGCCGGCGGCATCATCATTCGTCAGCGCGGCACCCCAGTGCGCGCCGGCACCAATGTCGGTACGGGCAAGGATCACACCCTGTTCGCGCTGGTCACTGGCACCGTCAAGTTCGTCAAGCAAGGCGTCGGCTCGAAGCAGTTCGTGACCGTCGTTGCTAACGAAGCAGCGGAAGCAGTCGCAGCGTAATAACGCACTCGCGCCGCTTCCGAGCGGCGCTTCTTTGCAAGGCGCAAGCCTTCCATCGAAAGGCTCTGCCCACGGTAGGGCCTTTTTTAGTTTTTAAGCGGTCACAATCATGAAGTTTATCGACGAAGCAAAAATTGAAGTCATCGGAGGCGACGGCGGCAACGGATGCGCCTCGTTCCGGCGCGAAAAGTTCCGCCCATTTGGCGGTCCCGACGGCGGCGATGGCGGCACGGGCAGCTCGATCTTTGTGGTTGCCGACCGCAACGTCAACACGCTGGTCGACTTTCGCTATTCGAAAGTCCACACCGGCAAGCACGGCGAACCGGGCCGCGGCTCGGATTGCTATGGCAAGGGCGCCGAAGACATCTATATGCGCATGCCGGTTGGCACGCTCATCATCGACGATGTCAATGGCGAAATCATTGCCGACCTGACCGAACATGGCCAGACCGAACTGCTCGCCAAAGGCGGCGAGGGCGGCTGGGGCAATATCCACTTTAAAAGTTCGACCAACCGCGCCCCGCGTCAAAAGACCGAAGGCAAGGAAGGCGAGCGTCGCACGTTGCGCCTGGAACTGAAAGTCCTGGCGGACGTGGGCCTGCTGGGCATGCCGAACGCCGGTAAATCGACCTTCATTACGGCCGTCTCGAACGCGCGCCCGAAGATTGCCGATTACCCGTTCACCACCCTGCACCCGAACCTGGGCGTGGTGCGCGTGTCGCACGAAAAGAGCTTTGTCGTGGCCGACATTCCGGGCCTGATCGAAGGCGCTGCTGAAGGTGCGGGCCTGGGTCACCAGTTCCTGCGTCACCTGGCGCGTACCGGTCTGCTGCTGCACATCGTCGACCTGTCGTCGTTCGAAGCGAACATCGATCCGGTCAAGGAAGCCAAGGCCCTGATCAAGGAACTCGAAAAGTACGACGAAGAGCTGCTGAACAAGCCACGCTGGCTCGTGCTCAACAAGCTCGACGTGCTGGACGAGGCCGAGCGCAAGAAGCGCGTCAAGGACATGATCAAGCGCCTGGCCTGGAAGGGCCCGGTGTTCGAGATTTCGGCGCTGAACCGCGAAGGTTGCCAGGAACTGATCAACGCGATCTACCTGCACCTCGAAGAAAAGCGTCACGCCGAGCATCGCGCCGAAGAAACCGCGATGACCGAAGAAGCGCGCGGGATTTCGTCGATCGATCCGGACGATCCACGCTTCAAGATCCTCGAAGACTGACCCTTGGCTGGTAGCGTTCCTCAGCCCGCCACCTGGTCGCGCGCCTGGTTGCGCGGCCAGCTGTTGCAGCTGGTCGCGACCGTCAGCTCGCTGGCCTCGCTGGCGGCATTGCTCGATCCCGACCGTATTGCGTCGGCGATGGGCCTGTTTTTGGTTGGCGTGAATGGCTACAGCCAGTTTTACGCCATCTATGTGGGCGTCCGCCTCGCTACCGCGGGGTTGGCGCTGTTGGCGGCCAGGCACGGCAATCAGCCGATCCTGGGCGACCTGACTGCCTTGTTCCTCCTGGCCCAGCCGGCCGGCCGCCTCGCTGCGGCCTTTGCAATCGGCTTGCCCACGGGGGTCTTATTCGCTGTCTGCGCGGTTGAATTGCTGGCAGGATGTGCCCTGCTCGCATTGCGCCCGCGGGGAAAATTCCTGTCGCCATGAACTCCGCTCTCCAACAAGCTTCCCGCATCATCGTCAAGGTCGGCTCCTCCCTCGTTACGGACGAGGGCAGGGGGCTGGACCATACTGCCATTGCCCGCTGGGCATCCCAGATTGCCGCGCTGCGCGCCCTTGGCAAGGACGTGGTCCTGGTCAGCTCGGGCGCCATTGCCGAAGGCATGCTGCGCCTGGGCTTCACGAAGCGTCCCACCGATATCCACGAACTGCAGGCGTGCGCCGCCTGTGGCCAGATGGGCCTGGCGCAAATCTATGAAACGAGCTTTCGCGCGCACGGCGTGCAAACGGCCCAGGTGCTGCTCACGCATGCCGACCTGGCCGACCGCGAACGCTACCTGAACGCGCGCTCGACGCTGACCACCTTGCTGCGCCTGAAGGTGGTGCCGATCATCAATGAGAACGATACCGTCGTCACCGACGAGATCAAGTTCGGCGACAACGACACCCTGGGTGCGCTGGTCGCCAACCTGATCGAGGCCGATGCGCTCGTCATCCTGACCGACCAGCCCGGCTTGTACTCGGCCGACCCGCGCAAGAACCCCGATGCGCGCCTGATCGCGCACGCCCAGGCCGGCGATGTGGCACTGGAAAGCATGGCGGGCGGCGCTGGCAGCAGTATCGGCAGCGGTGGCATGCTGACCAAGGTGCTGGCGGCCAAGCGCGCCGCGCGTTCCGGCGCGCATACCGTGATCGCCTGGGGCCGCGAGCCGGATGTCCTCACGCGCCTGGCGGGTGGTGAAGCGATCGGCACGCAGTTGCTGGCCCCGACCGGCCGCCTGACGGCGCGCCGCCAGTGGATGGTCGACCATCTGCACACGAGCGGCGAAGTCGTCATCGACGCCGGCGCGGCAGCCAAGCTCACGCGCGAAGGCAAGTCACTCCTGCCGATCGGCGTCATCGCCGTCAAGGGCGAGTTCGGCCGCGGCCAGGTAGTCACCTGCATCGACGAAGCGGGCAAGCCGCTGGCGCGAGGATTGACCAATTACGCCAGCAGCGAAGTGCGGCGCATCATGCGTCATTCATCGACCGAGATCGAACGCATCCTGGGCTTCGTCGAAGGGCCTGAGCTCATCCATCGCGACAATATGGTCTTGCTGTAGGCAGCGAGCACTAACCAACCGGCTGTTGCGCCAATCTGACGCAACGGCGGGTTTGTCTCCCAATTCGTCCAAAAATATTGCCGCAGAGATTCAAGCGTTACGCTTGGGGATACACTGCGCTTAAGCGCGTCGCGCGTATATTCAGGATGTCCACCATGAAACTAAGCCGCAAATTACCACTGGGTTTTGCCGCCGTCACGTTGCTCGTCGCCTGCGCGGGCTTCTTCGGCATGGCACAGATGAACAGCTCGGTCGATACCTACCGCCAGGCGGTGGTCACCGAAGGCCAGGCGCAGCAGGTGCAGGCGCTGCTGTCCCACTTCCGCAAGCAGGTCCAGGAATGGAAAAACACCCTGCTGCGTGGCAAGCAGGAAAGCGAACGCGTCAAGTACTGGAACGCGTTCCAGAAAAACGAAACCGAAGTCGCGCAACAGGTCAAGGCCTTGCTGGACGCCATGCCGGAAGGCGAAGTCCGTACGCTGGTCACGCAATTCGGCGCGGCGCACGCGACCATGGGTGTGGATTTCCGGCGCGGCTACCAGGATTTCGAAGCGGCCGGATTTGATGCCGCCGCTGGGGATGTCGCGGTCAAGGGGAAGGACCGTGCTCCGGCCGAGCTGCTGGTGCAGGCCCAGGAAAAGATGTCGGCCGTCAGCCTGGCCACGGCGGCCGAGGCCGATGCGGTCGGCAAGCGGGCCACATTGCTGAGCTACAGCCTGATGCTGCTGGGCGCCGCGGTGGCAGTCGTCGCTGGCGCGCTGGTGTCGCGTTCGATCACGCGGCCGCTCGATGAAGCGGTCGAGGCGGCGCGCAGCGTGGCGGCAGGCGACCTGCGCACCGCGATCACGGTGCGCAGCAACGATGAAACGGGCCAGCTCTTGATGGCGTTGAAGGAGATGTCGGGCAGCCTGCAGCGCATCGTGCTCGAAGTGCGGGGCGGGGCCGAGACCATCGCGGTGGCATCGGGCGAAATCGCGCAGGGCAACCTCGACTTGTCGGCACGCACCGAGCGCCAGGCCGGCGCGCTCGAAGAGACGGCGTCGTCGATGGAAGAACTGACGTCGACCGTCATCCAGAACGCCGACAACGCGCGCCAGGCCAGCGTACTGGCCGTGTCGGCCTGCGATGTGGCGGTCAAGGGCGGCAAGGTGGTCGAGCAGGTGGTGGGCACGATGGCGTCGATCAGCGCGTCGTCGCGCAAGATCACCGACATCATCGGCGTCATCGACAGCATCGCGTTCCAGACCAATATCCTGGCGCTCAACGCAGCGGTCGAAGCGGCGCGCGCCGGCGAGCAAGGCCGTGGCTTTGCCGTCGTGGCCGGCGAAGTGCGCACTCTCGCGCAGCGTTCGGCGACAGCGGCAAAAGAGATCAAGGACCTGATCGGTGAATCGGTTGCCTGCGTGGAAACGGGCGACCGGCTGGCCGGCGAAGCGGGCGTGACGATGGGCGAGATCCTGGCCAGTGTACGCGGCGTGATGGACATCATCACCGAGATCAGCGCGGCCAGCAGCGAGCAGAGCCAGGGCATCTCGCAGGTCAACCAGGCCGTCACCGAAATGGATGTCACGACCCAGCAGAATGCGGCGCTGGTCGAGCAGGCCGCCGCCGCAGCGCAGTCGCTGCGCGAGCAGACGGTGGCGCTGACCGAAGTGGTCAGCGTGTTCAAGGTCGAAGAGCCGACCGGCGCCGTGGCGCCGCCCCGTACCAAACTGGCACTGGCTGCTTGACACGGACCGGGCGCGCGGTAAGATGCCCGCGCGCCCGTATTGCCGGGATGGGCCCGGCAACCGGTGGCGCACCTTGTGAGCCACCATCCGATGACGCCACTTTCACCTTCCGCCGTGGTCCAGGCGCAGCTCGACGCCTACAACGCCAAAGACCTCGACGCGCTGATGTCCACCTATGCGCCAGACGCGGCGCAATTCGCGCTGCATGGCGACCTGCTGGCGCGCGGCCACGACCAGATCCGGCCGCGCTACGAACAGCGTTTTCTCGAGCCCGACCTGCACGCGCGGCTGCTGTCGCGCACGGTACTGGGCAATTTCGTCACCGACCTCGAGATCGTGACCCGCAACTTTCCGGAAGGGCAGGGTACGGTCGAGATGCTGTGCGTCTACGAAGTGCTGGCCGGACGCATCGTGCGCGCGTCGTTCGCGACCGGCGAGACCCGGATTTAAGCTGCTGCTGCGACTGCCGCTAAGGCAGCCGGCTCGAGAACACCCGCCGGCGCCGGTGTCTTGTCCCTGAACTCGCACAGGTCGGCAATCAGGCAATTCCAGCATTTGGGTTTACGCGCCACGCAGGTGTAGCGCCCGTGCAGGATCAGCCAGTGGTGGGCGTCGTGCAGGAATTCCTTCGGCACGAACTTCAGCAGCTTCTGTTCGACGATGTCGACGTTCTTGCCCGGCGCGATCTTCGTGCGGTTCGAGACGCGGAAGATGTGCGTGTCGACCGCCATCGTCGGTTCGCCAAAGGCGGTGTTGAGCACGACGTTCGCGGTCTTGCGGCCCACGCCCGGCAGCGCCTCGAGCGCTTCGCGCACGGGCGGCACCTCGCCGCCATGCTGCTCGACCAGGATCTGGCAGGTGGCGATCACGTTCTTGGCCTTCGTGTTGTACAGGCCAATGGTCGCGATATAGGTCTTGAGCTCATCGATGCCCAGGTCAAGGATCGCCTGTGGCGTGTTCGCCACCGGGAACAAGCGGCGCATGGCCTTGTTCACGCCGACGTCGGTTGACTGGGCTGACAGCAGCACTGCAATCAATAGCTCGAATGGGGTCGAAAATTCGAGCTCGGTGGTGGGCGTCGGGTTGGCGGCGCGAAAGCGCGTGAAAATCTCGTGGCGTTTGGCGGAATTCATGCAGGTCAGGTCGGGTCGGTGTTGCCAGCGGCTTTCAGGCGCGCGCGTTCCATGGCGGCAGCGATGATCGCGCGCTTGCGTTCTTTTTCCGCCAGCTCTTCGGGGGTATTGGTCGCTTCGGCCGTGACTTCACGCATTTTCTGGACGGCCTTGGCGGCCAGCCGCGCGTCGTTCTCGTCGCGCTCGCGGCGCAGGCGCGCTTCGCGGAAGTCGTGGCGGCTGCGCGCCGCATCGGCGGCCGGCTGGCTCCAGGCATCCCAGCCGGTGCGCTCGCCCGTGACCGGCACCATCGCGATGCAATCGACCGGGCAGGGCGCCACGCACAGGTCGCAGCCGGTGCACAGGCTCGGCAGGATCGTGTGCATCTGCTTGGCCGCGCCCAGGATCGCATCGACGGGACACGCCTGGATGCACAGCGTGCAGCCGATGCACAGCGCCTCGTCGATGAAGGCCACCGGGCGCGGGCGCTCGAGCCCGTTGGCCGGATTGATCGGGATCACGGCGCGGCCCGTCGCGGCGGCCAGGCGGCGCACGCCTTCCATGCCGCCGGGCGGGCACTGGTTGATGTCGGCTTCGCCGCTGGCGATCGCTTCCGCATACGGACGGCACGCGGGATAGCCGCACTTGGTGCACTGGGTCTGCGGCAGCAGGTCTTCGAGCTGGTCGGCGAGGGGTTTGGTCACGGTGTGGCGGATCTGGTAAAGCCGACATTATCCGCCAAAATGCCGGGCGCTGCGGCGAAACCCGGCGCGGCGTCAGGTCGCCGTAACGGGTAGAGCACGTACGTGGTCAATCGAACAGAGGTGTGGGCCGTAACCTGCTGTACTATAAACCGATCCACCGACGAGGACTGACATGAACGAATTGATCGCCCCGTTGCTGTTTGCTGCCATATTTTCCGCAGGCGACAACCTGCACACGCGCAACACCAAGGACAGTCATGCCACGGCGCCGCCCGAGCAGACCGAGGTGCTGGCGCTGCCATCTCTGTACCGCAGCGTGGAATCCAGCGGCGAGTTGCGCCGTGGCGAGCGCTTACCTGCACGCTATCAGGCGGCCCAGTACGTGGTCGAGGACTGGCGCAAGCTGCGCCTGACCAAGCCACCGCGCGGGCACCAGTGGGTGCAGGCCGATCGCAGCTTCGCGCTGGTGGCCATCGCCACCGGCCGGGTCGAGCAGGTGGTCCTGGGGCGCTGAGCGTCTCGGCAGCACAAAAAAAATGCCATGGTCTTTGCCATGGCATTGTTTATTCAGCGGTCGCTTACTTGTTTTCGCGGATAAATTCCGTGATCTTCGGACACACGATCTCGCGCCAGCGACGGCCCGAGAAGATGCCGTAGTGGCCGGCTTTCTCGACGACAAACGCGTGTTTTTTCTCAGCCGGCACGCCACTGCACAGATCATGCGCAGCACTGGTCTGGCCGATGCCTGAAATGTCGTCCAGCTCGCCTTCGACAGTAAGCAATGCCACCGTTTTGATGTCCTGCGGGCGCACCAGATTGCCGCCGACGTTCCACGTGCCTTTCGGCAGGCTGAAGTCCTGGAACACGGTCTTGATCGTGTCGAGGTAGTACTCGGCCGGCATGTCGAGCACGGCGTTGTATTCGTCGTAGAACTGGCGGTGCGATTCGGCCGAATCGTCGTCGCCCTGCACCAGGTGCTGGTAGAACTCGCGGTGGCTCTGCGCGTGGCGGCCCGGGTTCATCGCGATGAAACCGGCGTGCTGCAGGAAGCCCGGATACACCTTGCGGCCAAAGCCCGGGTAGTTGCCCGGCACGGAATAGATCACGGTGTTCTCGAACCACGAGAACGGCTTTTCAACGGCCAGGTCGTTGACGGCGGTGGGCGATTTGCGCGGATCGATCGGGCCGCCCATCATCGTCATCGTCTTCGGCAGCTTGGCGTCCTTCTCGCTTGCCATCAGCGCGATCGCAGCCAGCACCGGTACGGTCGGCTGGCACACGGAAATCACGTGCACGTCCGTGCCCAGGTGACGGATGAAGTCCTGGATGTAGAAAATGTAATTGTCGAGGTGGAACGGGCCGTCGGACAGCGGCACCATGCGCGCGTCGGTCCAGTCGGTGATGAACACGTCATGGTCGACCAGCAGCGCCTTGACCGTGTCGCGCAGCAGCGTGGCATGGTGGCCGGACAGCGGCGCGACGAGCAGCACGGTTGGCTGGGCGAGAGCAGCGATGCCGGCGTCGGGCAGGTCCTTCTTGAAGTGCAGCAGGCTGCAGAACGGCTTTTCGAGCACGATCTCTTCGACGATGCCGACTTCTTCGCCCTTGATGGTGGTGGTCTTCAAGCCGAATGCCGGCTTTTGATATTCCTTGCCCAGGCGGTACATCAACTCGTATCCGGCGGCAATCCGCTGCGAAAACGGGGTGTGTGCAAATGGCGAGACGGGATTGGAAAACATCTTCGACGACGCCTCAGCCCACTGCATGAGTGGGGTCAGGAAGGAGCGTTGCATTTCGTGCAATTGGTAAAGCATAAATAAATCCTTCTATTAACTGCGCGCGCCGCAAAAGATTTGCGTTGAAGCTTCAACGATTATAGGGGATTTGCTTTTGGCTTGTGGAAACCTGAGCGGGCCTGACGCTGAAGCATGCTGCACTTGTAGCATATTTGCCCGTGCGCGCTTCGTTGGGCATCCCACATAAAACAAAACGCCCCGCGATGCGGGGCGTTTTAACGGAGCGTTGTCGTTGCGATGTTACTGAACGACTGTGACCGGCTGTTTAGTCGAAGACTGGCGTCTCGACACCCAGGATCTTGTGCAGCTTTGGCGACGTGGTCGTGTACTGCATGTGGATCTTCTTGTCCGGGAAGATGTAGGGCGCGGCGCCGAACGCAGCCAGTGCCGCTTCGTGGAAGCCCGACAGGATCAGCTTTTTCTTGCCCGGATAGGTGTTGATGTCGCCGACGGCGAAGATGCCCGGGACATTCGTCTCGAACTTCTCGGTGTCGACCACTTTCAGCTGCTTGCGCTCGATGTCCAGGCCCCATTCGGCGATCGGGCCCAGTTTTGGCGACAGGCCGAAGAACACCAGCAGCATGTCCAGCGGGACGCGGCGGGTGACGCCGTCGGCGCCGGTGACCTTCACTTCGGTCAGCTTGCCGTCTTTTTCATCGAAGCCGGTGACCTGGCCGGTGATCAGCTGCATTTCGTATTCGTCGCACAGCGCCTTCATCTTGGCCACCGAGCTCGGGGCCGCGCGGAAGTCGTCACGGCGGTGCACCAGCACCACGGACTCTGCCTTGCCGACGAAGTTCAGCGCCCAGTCGAGCGCCGAGTCGCCGCCGCCGCAGATGACGATGTTCTTGCCGTCGAAACGTGCCGGATCCTTGACACGGTAGAACAGCTGTTCGTTTTCGAACTTGTCGATCGCGTCGACCTTGATCGTGCGCGCCTGGAACGAACCGACGCCGGCAGCGATGAAGATGGTCTTGGTGATGAACTGGGTACCGGTCGACGTCTCGACATTGAACCGGTTGTCTTCACGGCGCTGCACGCCGGTGACTTCCTGGCCCAGGTGGAACGTTGGCTCGAACGGCTCGATCTGCTTGAGCAGGTTGTCGGTCAGTTCCTGGCCGGTGCAGACCGGCACGGCCGGAATGTCATAGATCGGCTTGTCCGGGTACAGTTCCACGCACTGGCCGCCGACGGCTGGCAGCGAATCGATGACGTGGGCCTTGATTTCGAGCAGGCCCAGTTCGAAGACCTGGAACAGGCCGACCGGACCGGCGCCGATGATGACGGCATCGGTCTCGATGGCGCCGGCGAACGAACTGTTGGGAGCGATGCTGCCCGCTTCGTGGGTGGCACTGATAGTCATGCGCTTAAATCCTGTGATGTTTGAATGGTGAGGCGAGGGCGGCCGGAGCCGCCACGCGTAACGCCCGCGCGACCGGCGCCGGCGCACAACAGCCGGCGCGACGGCGACCTGACCGCCCGATCAGCGAACCAGTTGGTCGAGCTTGTCCGTGACGTCTTTCCACTTGTCGGCCTCTGGCAGGGCGGCTTTCGTCTTGGTAATCGACGGCCAGAAGCGCGACAGATCGGCATTGATCTTGATGAACTGCTGTTGATCGCCGGGCACGTCTTCTTCGGCAAAGATTGCATTCACGGGGCACTCGGCGACGCACACGGCGCAGTCGATGCACTCGTCGGGATCGATGGCGAGGAAATTCGGGCCTTCCCGGAAACAATCTACCGGGCATACATCGACGCAGTCGGTGTAACGACAGCTGATGCACGATTCGGTGACAACGTGGGTCATAACAGTCCTATCAGTTGGTGGGGTGTCGCATTGCCGGGCGCACGAGGGCCGGCCGGACAAGACAAAGCACTGTATTTTAGGGCAATTCGGGTTTTCTCACAAACTCGCTTATATACACAATGGACATAAGCAAATGACGAGCTCTACCGCACGGGCGTGCGGTTCGCCCACGGGTGCGGGCATCAGGCAGCCTGGCGCAGCTGTACCGGCAGATTATGCCATTCGCTGCCGCCGATGGCGGTGCGTGTGCTGATGGTCATGCGCGCAGAAATGCGCCGGCGGCCGGGGCGGCGGTGGACGTGGGCGGGCAGGCGGCGCCATCGTATTCGGGCAACCGCATGGTGCCGCAGCAGGCGCGCCGGTCTTGCCTGGCGCCAGGCGCATCGCACACGCAGGCCGCCAGCGGCGCGCCGGGAAGGTAGACGTCTTCGGCTGTGCCGGCTGGCGATACGCCGGTCTGGACCACTTCGCGCCGGCTGAACTGGTTGCGGATGAAGCCGCCATACGCAGCGGGCTTGCCGTCGGCCGCGACCGCCACCAGCATGCCGTTGACGACGTCGGCGAACGTGGCGGCCGCATCGGGCGCGCCAATCAGGGCGCGCAGCAGCACGCCGCCCAGGTAGGCCGCCACCCGGTGCAGCACGGCGGCGTCGTCTTCGCGCTCGGGGTTGCGCTCATGGGCGAACAGATCGGCCAGCACGTCGTACACGGCGCCCGTAAACACCTGAGAAATGGCATGCACCTGGGTACCCACCTGGCTCAGGCGCAGGTCGTTGTCGGCATTGCGCAAGCCGTTGCGGTTGCCCAGCGCCAGCCCGAACTGCTCGGCGACATCGGTCAGGAAGGATGTGTCGTGCAGATTGGCCTTGGTCTGGGCGACGATGGCTTCGCACTGGTCAAACTGCGACAAGGCCAGAAAAACGGCAGTGAGGTCGCCGAACGATTCGTGCAGGCCGCCCGTCTGTGGTGGGGCGTCGGCCTGCAGCCAGCGCGGCTTGATGCCGTCGAGGATGGCGTGGGCGGTTTCATGCGAGACGATATCGAACGAGCGGCAGGTAAACACGCGCCCGGCGCCGCCGGTAGGGGCGAAGTCGCCGAACTTCAGGCAGCCCTGGGTGCGGCTGTAGAACGCGTTCATGATGTCGGGCAAGCCGTGCGGGAAGACGCGCAGCGGGCTGGTGTCGATGCTGCTGTTCCATTGCCATGGCAGCGGCATGGCAACGCCGGCCGCTGCCAGCACGCGCTGGTACATGGTCAGGGTCTGGCGCACGACGGCAAAGGTGTGCACGGCGTCGAACTGGGGCGTGTCGGCCTGCGCGACGAAGTCGCCGGACGCGTTCGGCTCGACCTGCTCGATGCCGGGTACGCCGGGCGCGATGCGGGCGTCGCGCGGGCCAGCCAGCACGGCGCCGGGCAGATACGCCGTGCGGGTGCCGATGGCGCCCACCGACGGGTCTTGCTTCCACATCAGCACGCGGGCGCCGAAGGCGTGCGGCAGCGGCTCGGCATCGACGGGCGGGTCGGGGTCGGGCGGCGCCTCGTGCGGTTGCTGGAGATGCATATCCATGAAGGCTCCTCGCGTCATGATGGCGTTCGCTTTCATGGTCGCGCGCCATGACGGGCACGCTTTGAGACGCGTCAATTACGGCGTGACGAATGCATCAGTTCTAGCGAACTCTGGCATACGACCGCATCAACTGGCATCATGGCGGATTGTTCGCAATATTTAGGAAGGAATGTCCCGATGGCGGAAATCAGCATCGTCCAGCAACACACCCTGAGCCCGGCTGCGGCGCGCACGGCGGCCGAGCAAGTGGCGCAGCGTATTGCGACCGAATATGGACTGGCATGCCAGTGGGATGGCGACGTGCTGCGCTTCGAGCGCAGTGGCGTGGAAGGGGCATTGACGCTGGAAGACCAGCAGGCGGCGATGCGGATCAACCTGGGATTCTTGATGGGCGCCTTCGCGCCGGCCATCGAGGCCAAGGTGGCGGAGAAGATGCGCAAGACCTTCGCCGCCTAGTACATTGATTCGTTGAATCAGCCTTTCAGCTCTTCGATCAGATCGATGTATTGCTGCTGGGCTTCTTCTTGCGACGTGCCGGCCAGACCGGCCCAGGCGTCGAACTTGGCGCGTGCCACGAAATCGGTCATGCCCGGACGCTCGCCGGTCGCGTCGCCGCTCGAACCCTGCTTGTACAGCGCATAGATCTTCAGCAAGGTCATATTGTCCGGACGCTCCGACAGATTCTTCGAATCGAGCTGGGCCTGGGTGAATTGTTCTTGGACGCTCATGGAAACTCCTGTGATGGTGGGTTGCAGTCTTGTCGCTTGGACAAGGCGGCAGGCATCTTAGCGCAGGAGGCGCGGGCGAGCCGGGGATTGGGCCGTACTTTAGAGGGGAACTTCAAATGCGGTGCTGCACCTGCCATGCGCCGCCCGGGCGGCGGTGCATGGCAGCGAAGCGATGCTGCGGCTTAGACAGCCAGCAGGTCGACGTCGAAGATCAGGGTGGCGTTTGGCGGAATGACACCGCCGGCGCCGCGTGCGCCATAGCCCAGGGCTGCAGGGATGGTCAGGCGACGCGAGCCGCCGATTTTCATGCCTTGCACGCCTTCGTCCCAGCCGCGGATGACCTGGCCGGCGCCGAGTGCGAACTCGAACGGATCGCCACGGTCTTTGCTCGAATCGAACTTGGCGCCGAGGCTGCCGTCGTCGTTGCGCAGCCAGCCGGTGTAGTGCACGGTGACGTGCTGGCCAGCCTTGGCTTCGTCGCCGGTGCCGGTGACGAGTTCTTCGTATTGCAGGCCAGAATCGGTAGTGATGGTGGACATGGTCTTCCTTGTTGTTCAGATTGAACGACGATTGTAGTGCATGGGTCGGGAAACCGCCATTGTCCGGGCCAGCCGTGCGCCCGTGGCAGCGTGGCGCGGTCCCGTAGAATGCGCTCTTCACCTTCCCAACTGGAGTAGCCATGCCGCATGCCGACAGCGCGACCGTGATTCCGAGGCCCACCCCGATGAAGGGCGTCCTGCTTGCCTGGCGGCGCGCGCTGCGCTCGCAGTTCAGCGGGCGCATGCTGCTGCTCTCACTGGTCCCGCTGCTGCTGTCGCTCTCGCTGTGGGGCGTGGCGATGTGGCTGGGCCTGCAGCCGCTGCTCGACTGGCTGCATGGGCTGTTTACCGACTACGGCGGCTTCGATGCCAGCAACAGCATGCTGGGCATGCTCGGCCTGGGCATGCTCAAGGTCATGGTCGTGCCGTTGCTGGCGATTGCCTTGCTGCTGCCCCTGATGATTGCCTCGAGCCTGCTGTTCATGGGGATTGTGGCGATGCCGGTCATCGAGCGCCACGTGAGCGGCCGCCACTTCCCTGCGCTCGAGAAAAAGGAGGGTGGCTCGTTTATCGGCAGCCTGGCCATCAACCTCGGTAGTACGGCCGTGTTCGCGCTGCTGTGGCTCTTCACGCTGCCGCTGTATGCCATCCCGCCGCTGGCCTGGCTGGTGCAGGCCGGCCTGTGGGCCTGGGTCACGTCGCGCGTGATGAGCTACGACGCACTGGCCGCGCACGCCAGCGGGGCCGAGCGCCAAGTGCTGATGCGGACCTGCCGTCCGGCATTGCTGACGATCGGCCTGGTCTCGGGCCTGGCCGGCGCGCTGCCCGGCATCGCGTGGATGGGCGGGGCAGTGATCTCGGTCGTGCTGTTCCCGGTACTGGCGCTCGTGTCGCTGTGGCTGTACATCATGCTCTTTTTGTTTGCCGGACTTTGGTTCCAGTACTACTGCCTGCAGGCACTGGCGGAACTGCGCGCGCAGCACCTTCCAGCACATTCCGGCACCGGGGCGTCGATCTAAATCAGAGGTGCGCGGTGCACCGGCACGGTGTGGGGCGCGTTAACTGCCAGCGTCGACCGTGCATACGGCGCTTGATGCGTTGCTGCCAACAGTCGTGACGCACGGGCATCGCTTGCGGTCATGCTATTGCGCCAACCCGTTGTTTTTTTGCGAAAATATTCGCGATAACGCCAATTTGTTAAACGGTATCTCGCGTGTGTCTTATTGATGTGGTGGAATATTGCCTATGTACGGGGCGATCTGGAGTGGGATTGCACCGCTGAAATTTGTGAACTAACAGACACCACAATCACTCGAACGGACCAGCAGCAATAGATGGCGAGCAGGTTGGCGGGGGTTGCAAGCGTTTTGATTCGGACCGGTTAAGCCATCATGGAAAGTATTCGTCGCCTCGTGCGACCAAACAATGTATTCGGCAAGCGCGCCGCCACCTCGCGGAGCGAACCGACCATGGACGGCGCAGTTGCCGCGCCAGTCGTCGCCGCAGCGGGCGCTGCAGCGTCGGGGGCGTCTGCGTCCCCATCCGTGCCGGATCCGGCGGGTGACGTTCCCCTGTACGATGCCTTCCCGCATCTGGCCGACAACGGCCATGGCAGCGGCGGCGTACCGGGCGGCCCGTCCGGCGGACCGGATGGGGCGCCGCCGGCGCCGCGCAAGAGCCGCTGGAAGCTCTGGCTCGCCCTGATCGGCGTGCTGCTGCTCGCGATCGCGGCCGCCTGGGCCGTGATGGAAACCCGCACCTCGCGCCTGCAGTCGAAAATCTTCGCCGACATGGCCAGCGAACTCACGTTCCGCATGGCCAATGGCCCGAGCGATTCGATCCGCTTCCCGGCCGCCAGCCCGTATGACACCCGGCTCGGTTATGCCGGCCTGCCGAAATACCTCGAACGCCTGCAGACGCGCGATTACGCGATCGCGTCGCAGGCGCGCATCTCGCCGCAGATGGTCAAGATGGCCGATCTCGGCCTGTACGCCACCTACCACGAGAAAACCAAGGTCGGCCTCGAGATCCTCGATTGCCGCGCCCAGCCCTTGTTCACGTCGCGCTTCCCCGAGCGCTTCTACGACAAATTCGACGCCGCGCCGTCGCTGCTGGTGCAAAGCCTGCTGTTCATCGAAAACCGCGAACTGCTCGACGCGAGCCACCCGCGCCGCAATCCGGCCGTCGAATGGGACCGCTTCTCGAAAGCCGTGTTCGACAAGACGCTGGCCAGTGTCGGCCTGGGCGGCGACGGCCGCGTGGCCGGCGGCAGCACGCTGGCCACACAGATCGAAAAATACCGGCACTCGGCCGAGGGCCGCACCGGCTCGCTGACCGACAAGATCATCCAGATGGCCTCGGCCACGCTGCGCGCCTACCAGGACGGCGAAGACACCACCAACTCGCGCCGCCAGGTCGTGCTCGACTACCTGAACACGGTGCCGCTGTCGGCCAAGCCGGGTTACGGCGAAGTCAACGGCATCGGCGACGGCATGTGGGTCTGGTACGGCCGCGATTTCGCCAAGGTCAACGCGATGCTCAAGGGTCCGATGACGAGCCCGGACGCCGTGATGGCCTACAAGGAGGCGCTGTCGCTGATGATCGCCCAGCGCCGCCCGGCGTACTACCTGGGTGCCGGCGAGAGCGACCTGGAAACCCTGACCAACAGCCACCTGCGCGTGCTGACGCAGCAGGGCGTGATTTCGCCGCAACTGCGCGACGCTGCCCTGAGCGCGAACCTGAAACCGGCGCTGCACACCGGCGTGGCGCCGCCACCGGCGGATGCGTTCGTCTCGCGCAAGGCGGCCAATGCAGTGCGTAACCACGTGGGTTACCTGATCGGCGACGCACGCCTGTACAACGTCGACCGCCTCGATCTGTCGGTGGTCTCGACCCTTGACGGCAATGCCCAGCAAGCTGTCACGACCGCGCTGCGCAAACTGTCCGACGCCGAACATGCGAAAGAAGCCGGCCTGACCGGCAAGGGCATGCTCGGCAACGGCGACCCGGCGCAAGTGGTCTACAGCTTCACGCTGATGGAGCGCGGCGAGCACGTCAATTACCTGCGCGTGCAGACCGACAACTACGACCAGCCACTGGACATCAACGAAGGCGCCAAGCTCGACCTGGGTTCGACCGCCAAGCTGCGCACGCTGGTGACCTACCTCGATATCGTCGACCAGTTGCACAAGCGCTTTGGCGCGATGGACAAGATCGGCCTGATGGGCGTCGAAGTCGACCCGAAAGACCGCATGTCGCTGTGGGGCCTCGACTACTTCCGCACGCTGCCCGACGGCGCCGATCGCAGCCTCAAGCCCATGCTCGACGCCGCCATGGCGCGCAAGTACTCGGCCAATCCTGGCGAGCGCTTCTTTACCGGTGGCGGCCTGCACACGTTCGGCAACTTCAGCAAGCTCGACGACAGCCGCATCATGGACGTGAACCAGGCGCTGCGCAGCTCGACCAACCTCGTGTTCGTGCGCATGATGCGCGATGTCGTGCGCTACTACATGTTCCAGTTGCCGGGTTCGTCCGCGCAGCTGCTGGCAGACGCCGACGATCCGCGCCGCGCGAGCTATCTGGCGCGCTTTGCCGACAACGAAGGCAAGGTCTTCATGGCCAAGTTCTGGAACAAGTACAAGGGCAAGACGCCGCAAGAAGTCGAGACGCTGCTGTTCTCCAGCGTGCGTCCGCTGGCCTCGAAGCTCGCTGCGGCCCACCGGACCGTGGTGCCGAACGCCACGCTGGCGCAGTTCGGCGCGTTCATCGATGCGTCGGTCCCGGCCAGCAACGAGATCGATCCCGAGCGCATTCCGAAACTGTACGAGACCTACGACCCGCGCAATATGTCGCTGGCCGACCGCGGCTACGTGTCATCGGTGCACCCGCTCGAACTGTGGCTGGTGAGCTATCTGCGCACCCATCCAAAAGCGACCTGGTCCGAAGTAACGGCCGCCAGCGTCAAGGAGCGCCAGGAAGTCTACCAATGGCTGTTCAAGACGCACCGCAAGCACGCGCAGGACAACCGCATCGCCGGCCTGCTCGAGGTGGAAGCGTTCCTGAAGATCCACGCGCAGTGGAAGAAAATGGGCTACCCGTTCGACTCGCTCGTGCCGTCGTACGCGACCACGCTGGGCGCTTCGGCCGACCGGCCGGCGGCGCTGGCCGAGATGATGGGCATCATCGTCAATGGCGGTGTGCGTAAACCCATCGAGCGCATCGATTCGCTGCACTTTGCCAAGGCCACGCCGTACGAAACGCTCGTGCGCCGCAACAAGGGCGGCGGCAAGGAGCAAGTGCTGGCGCCCGAAGTCGCGCGCGCCGTGGCCGACGCCATCCAGGGCGTCGTCTCGGACGGCACCGCCAAGCGCGTCAAGACCGCGTTCGTGCAATCGGACGGCAGCATCATCGCCGTGGGCGGCAAGACCGGTACCGGCGACCAGCGCTTCGATGTGTATGCCCGTGGCGGCCGCCTGGTCGAGTCGCGCTACGTGAACCGCTCGGCGACGTTCGTGTTCAACATCGGCGAACGTTTCTACGGCAGCATGACGGCGTACGTGCACGGACCGCAGTCCGAAAACTATGACTTCACCAGTGCGCTGCCAGTGCAGCTGCTCGTCACGCTGGCGCCGAGCCTGATGCCGATGATCGAACCGCCGGTCGCGCCGGCGCCCGTGCCCGGCCAGGCCGTCGCCGCTGCGCCGCGGCAGTGCGTGCGTTGAGGCCAGGGCAGGATCTTCCGGGCGCGCCGGTCAAGGGGCTGCGCGCCCGCCTGCAGAACTTCAGCATCGTCTCGCTGCGCGACCTGGTCGTGGCCACCGGCCCGACGATCCTGATGGTCGCCGCGGCCGTCGTGCTCGCCTACTGGTGGGTTGATCCGGCGCCGCCGCGCACGCTCCGGCTGGCCACGGGCCAGGAAAATTCCGCCTACGAGCAATTCGGCAAGCAATATGCCAGCGTGCTGGCGCGCGACGACATCAAGGTCACGCTGCAGGGCACGCTCGGCTCGCAGGACAATCTGCAGCAGTTGCTGGCCGGGCAGGCCGACGTCGCGTTCGTGCAAAGCGGCTCGACCGACGACAAGGTTGGCAACGCCGACAGCGTCGAGCGGCGCGGCCTGGTCTCGCTGGGCAGCCTGTTTACCGAACCGGTGTGGCTGTTCGTGCGCGACGAAGCGAATGTCACGCGGCTGCCCGATCTGCGCGGCAAGCGCATCAATCTGGGGCCGGAAGGCACGGGCGTGCCGCGCCTGGTGCGCCAGCTGCTCGACGCCAACAATATCGTGCCGGGCGCATTGACGATCAGCGACCTGGCCAATACGCCGGCCACCGTCGAATTGCTGGCCGGGCGCATCGACGGCCTCGTGTTCAGCTCGGCGCCCGAGGCACCGCTGATCCAGATGCTGCTGCAAACCCCGGGTATTCGCCTGTTCGACTTTTCGCAGGCCGAAGCCTATACGCGGCGCCTGCCGTTCCTGACGCACGTGGTGCTGCCACGCGGGATCGTCGACCTGGGCCGCAATATCCCGAACCAGGATTACCACCTGATCGCGCCGACCGCCACGCTCGTCGCGCGTGAGGAAATCCATCCGGCGCTGGTGGGCCTGCTGGTCAAGGCGGCGACCGAGATCCACGGCGGCGCCGGCTGGTTCCAGCAGCAGGGGCAATTTCCGTCGCCAAAATACACCGAAATCCCGGTGGCGCCCGAGGCGGCGCGCTACTACCGCGATGGCCCGCCCTTCATGCAGCGCTACATGCGGTTCTGGCTGGCCAACCTGGCCGAGCGGCTGTGGGTCGTGGTGGTGGCGCTGACGGCGCTGTTGATTCCGCTATCCAAGATCGTGCCGCCAATTTACGTCTGGCGCGTGCGCTCGCGCGTCTACCGCTGGTACGGGGAGCTGCGAGCCATTGAACAGTCGCTCGAGGAGAGCGGGGCCGACGCCACCGAGGCGGTGCGCAAGGAGTTGCTGGGCCGGCTCGACGGGCTGGAAGACCGCGTCAACCATATCTCGGTGCCGCTGGCCTATGCGGACGAGTTGTACCGCCTGCGCAGTCACATCCACCTGGTGCGTGAGCGGGTGCGTGGCGTGCATGAAGAGCAGGTAGCGCAGCCGGTGGCTTGAACATGTCTTTTTGGAATTGGCAGGGGAATCCCATTACACTGGCGTCCCCAGTCATTTCTTTGAAGGCCGTCATGATCCGCCGCACGCTTCCCGCCCTTGTTTTCGGCTTGTGCCTTGCCGCTGGCCTGGCCAGCCCGTCTGCCGCGATTGCCGCGGACAGTGCCAAGGACAGCAAGCGCCCGACGCGCGAAGCCTATACCAAGTACGAATACCGGATCCCGATGCGCGACGGCGTGCAGTTGTTCACGGTCGTCTACGTACCGAAGGACAGCACGCGCAGCTACCCGTTCCTGATGCAGCGCACCCCGTATAGCGCCGGCGTACGCGCCGAAGGCGAACTGCGCTACGGCGTGGACTGGCTGCCTGAATCGCTGGGCCCATCGCGCGAATTCGAAGAAGCGGGCTACATCTTCGTGAGCCAGGACGTGCGCGGCCGCTACATGTCCGAAGGCGTCTGGCAGGAAATGACCCCGCACGGCAAGGCCACGCCTGCCAAGGGCGAGGGGCGCGAGAGCGACGACATGTACGACACGGTGGCCTGGCTCCTCAAGAATATCCCGAACAACAACGGCAAGGTCGGCATCTGGGGCATCAGCTACCCGGGCTTCTACGCCGCCGCCAGCGTCATCGATTCGCACCTGGCGATCAAGGCCGCCTCGCCCCAGGCGCCGATTGCCGACCTGTACATGGGTGACGATTCATACCACGGCGGCGCGTTCAAGCTGGCCGCCAACTTCGACTTTTATGCGGCCTTCACGGCGGCGCCAAACCCGACCCCGCTGCCAAAGACCGGCAGCGAATTCGACTACGGCGTGGCCGACGGCTACGATTATTTTCTCAAGCACCGCACGCTGGCGAATATCGCCGCGACCATGACCGACACGCAGCGCGAGCTGTTCATGCCAAACATCGAGCACGACACCTATGACAGCTTCTGGAAAGAGCGCGCCATCGGCCCGCACCTGAAGAACGTCAGGGCCGCCGTGCTGACGGTGGGCGGCTGGTTCGATGCGGAGGACGCCGCCGGCCCGTTCATCGTGCACAGCGCACTGGAAGCGCAGAACAAGGGCGGCAACCATGCGCTTGTGGTGGGCCCGTGGGTGCATGGCGGCTGGGCGCGCGGCGACGGCGCCCGGCTTGGCCACGTCAAGTTCGACGCGAAAACAAGCGAATGGTTCCGGCGCGAGGTCCAGTTCCCGTTCTTCGAGCAGCACCTGAAGGGCGTCAAGCCGGGCAAGACGCTGGCGCCGGTGACCGTGTTCGAGACGGGGTCGAATGTCTGGCGCCAGTATGACGCCTGGCCACCAAAACCGGCAAAGGCGCGCACGCTGTACTTCGGCGCGAATGGCGCGCTGCGCTGGCAGCAGCCGACCGCAATCACGACCGCAGGCGCCGGTTTCGACGAATACGTGGCCGACCCGGCGCGCCCGGTGCCGTACATCGGCTACCCGGCGCTGGGCGTGCCGCGCGAATACATGGTGTCGGACCAGCGCTTCGCCGCCACCCGGCCCGACGTGCTGGTGTACCAGAGCGCCGTGCTGGAAGAGGATGTGACGGTCGCCGGGCCGGTCACGCCCAAGCTGTTCGTGTCCACGAGTGGGACCGATGCCGACTGGGTCGTCAAGCTGATCGACGTCTACCCGGCCAGCTTCCCGACCCCGGCAGCGGAGCGGGGCGGCGACGTCGGTCCGCCCGCGGTGAGCCTGGGTGGCTTCCAGCAACTGGTGCGCGGCAATCCGCTGCGCGGCAAGTTCCGCAACAGCTATGAAAAGCCCGAACCGTTCGTGCCGGGCAAGGTCGAGCCAATCAAGTATGCACTGGGCCAGGTGAACCACACCTTCCGGCGCGGTCACCGGATCATGGTGCAGGTGCAGAGTTCGTGGTTCCCGCTGATCGACCTGAATCCGCAAACGTTCATGCGCATCCCCGACGCACAGCCGGGCGACTTCAAAAAGGCGACCCAGCGCGTGTACCACGCACCAGGCACGGCGTCCGGGCTGGAGCTGATGGTGCTGCCGAACCCGGGCAGCGCCAACTAGCTCAGGCGCCGACCCACGGCAGGCCGGCCGTGCACCAGCCGCCGATCGTCTTGCGGTGCCCGTCGCCATCGCGGTCGCCTTCGAACCCTTCCAGGATGTCGAAGGCATTTGCATAGCCCAGCTCGGTCGCCACACGTGCGCCGTGGCGCGAGCGCACGCCCGAGCGGCACAGGAACAGCAGCACGTCGTTTTTGTCCGCCACCTGTTCGAGCTGGGCGCCAAAATCGGGATTGGGCGCGCCACCCGGATAGGTGGCCCACTGCACCGCCAGATGCTGCGCCGGGCCGATGGCGACACGGCCCACCCAGTCGCGTTCGGCGTTGGTGCGCACATCGATCAGCTTGACGTCCGGGCTGCTCTGGAGCAGATCGTAGGCTTCTTGAGGCGTGACTGCACCAGCATAGGGCTGGTCAGCGCCACGCTGGCGCGCCGCCGTGAGAATCTGTTCTTTGTTCATGTCGGGTAGGTCCATTCATCGTTCGTCATCGTCAATGCACCATCCTGGAGCGAAGCGGGGTGCGCTCAATTGGTGCAAGCACGTAGAATTGCTCGTTAGTGGTGCAAATTGGCGTATAGGTAAATCTTGCCATACGCCCCCGGTCGAGGCGATTTTATGGGTAAACTAACCCATTGCCCAAGAACGATTTGCGCATAGCCTCATGCACTGAAGTTGGCATCGTCGTTGACACCCAGTTGGCACATTTCGTGCTTCATCATGATGCAAGTTGTCGGTTCGCATAGACTGACATCCTTTTTTCAATTAGGAGATTCCGAATGGCAAAGTCCGCCGCAGATGTAATGCAAATGGTCAAAGACAACGAAGTCAAATTCGTTGATTTACGCTTCGCCGATACCCGCGGCAAGGAACAACACGTCACGGTCCCGGTGTCGCACTTCGACCTGGACAAATTCGAATCCGGCCACGCCTTCGACGGTTCGTCGATCGCCGGCTGGAAAGGTATTGAAGCGTCGGACATGCTCCTGATCCCGGATGCAAACACCGCCAATATCGACCCGTTCATGGAAGAGACCACGCTGTTCATGCAGTGCGACGTCGTCGAGCCATCGGACGGCAAGGGCTACGACCGCGATCCGCGCTCGATCGCCAAGCGCGCTGAAGCCTACCTGAAATCGTCGGGCATCGGCGACACCGCCTACTTCGGTCCAGAGCCGGAATTCTTCATCTTCGACGCCGTGCGCTGGAAGCTGGACATGTCGGGTTGCTTCGTCAAGATCGATTCCGAAGAAGCATCGTGGTCGACCGACAAGGAATTTGAAGGCGGCAACAGCGGTCACCGTCCAGGCGTGAAGGGCGGCTATTTCCCAGTGCCACCAGTCGACTCGTTCCAGGACATGCGCTCGGAAATGTGCCTGATCCTCGAATCGATGGGCATCCCGGTCGAAGTGCACCACCACGAAGTCGCCGGCGCCGGCCAGAATGAAATCGGCACCAAGTTCTCGACGCTGATCGAGCGCGCCGACTGGACCCAGAACATGAAATACGTGATCTGGAACGTGGCCCACAGCTACGGCAAGACCGCGACCTTCATGCCAAAGCCAATGGCTGGCGACAACGGCTCGGGCATGCACGTGCACCAGTCGATCTGGAAAGACGGCAAGAACCTGTTCGCAGGCGACGGCTATGCAGGTCTGTCGGACACGGCGCTGTTCTACATCGGCGGCATCATCAAGCACGCCCGCGCCCTGAACGCGATCACCAATCCAGGCACCAACTCGTACAAGCGCCTGGTGCCAGGCTTCGAAGCCCCGGTCAAGCTGGCGTATTCGGCCCGTAACCGTTCGGCCTCGATCCGCATCCCGCACGTGGCGAACCCGAAAGGCCGCCGCATCGAGACGCGTTTCCCGGATCCACTGGCGAACGTCTACCTGTGCTTCGCAGCACTGATGATGGCCGGTCTGGATGGTATCCAGAACAAGATCCACCCGGGCGAAGCGGCAACGAAAGACCTGTACCATCTGCCGCCTGAAGAAGACAAGCTGATCCCGACGGTGTGCGCATCGCTGGAAGAAGCACTGGACGCACTGAACGAAGACCGCGAGTTCCTGACCCGTGGCGGCGTGTTCAGCGACAGCATGATCGATGCCTACATCGAACTGAAGATGCAGGAAGTCCAGCGCATGCGCATGACCCCGCACCCAGCCGAATTCGACATGTACTACTCGTCGTAATCGGCCCATCCAGGCTGGCGCGCATTCGCATCGCGCCAGCGTGGCGGGTAGAACAAACGCGGGGAAAGCCATGCTTTCCCCGCGTTTTTTGTTGCTTGGCGTTTATATTTCTTGGGGTATAGTCGGGCGCATCTACAATAGCGTGCCCTTGCGACCAACCGGGATGGGAATGACAAATCGTGTGTTTCAGGCCAGTGCGGCCGTTTTTACCGCCGTGTTTGCCTCAGTGCTGCTGTGCGCCAGTGCGCAGGCGCAAATCTACCGTTGTACCGATGCCAATGGCAGGCCGCTGTACACCGACACCAAGGTGGGCAAGTGCCAGCTGATCGACACCGGCTACAGCGCGCCGCCGGCAGCCTCGGCCCCGATTCCTGCACCGCGCTCGGCGGGCGGTGGGGGCGGGTCATCCGCGCCGAATTCCGCTCCGAGTGCGGCCCCGAGCGCGGCCCAGTCGAACTTCCCGCGCGTGGACAATGTGCTGCAGCGCGCCCGCGACGACGAACGGCGCGAGATCCTGGGCGATGAGCTGCGCCTCGAAGAACGCAAGCTCACCGACCTCAAGCGCGTCTTCAACAACGGCGAGCCGGAGCGTCAGGGCAACGAGCGCAACTACGCCAAATACCAGGAGCGCGTGGCCTCCATGCGCGACGAAATCAACCGCAGCGAACGCAATATCGAAGCGCTCAGGCGCGAGATCGGCAATATCAGATGACCCTGCCTCCGATGGCCCCACCCGTGTACGACCCGGGCAACCCGGCACGTTATGCCGGCCTGGACTTGCTGGCCTCGGCCGTGATGATGACCGGACCCGACGGCGAAGTGGTGTATGCCAACGCCGCCGCCGAAAACCTGATGGAGCTGTCGTTCAAGTCGCTGCAGCGCCATCGCCTGCCCGAACTGTTTACCAATGGCGCCGAGATTGGGGTGCTGATCACGCAGGCGCTGGTGCACCAGTACGCCGACCTGCGCCAGGACCTGACGCTGCAGAGGAGCGGGCGCGAACCGCTGCACGTGAACAGCATCGTCAGCGCCTTGGGCGACGGCACGGCGCTGATCGAGCTGCGCGAGAACGTCCAGCAGTTGAAGCTCGATCGCGAAGAGCGCCTGATGGACCAGAGCCAGGCCAACAAGGAGCTGATCCGCAACCTGGCGCACGAGATCAAGAACCCGCTGGGCGGCATCCGCGGCGCGGCGCAACTGCTCGAACTCGAACTGCCGCCGCACCACCTGCTGGAGCTGCAGGAATACACGCAGGTGATCATCAAGGAAGCCGACCGCCTGCAGACGCTGGTCGACCGCCTGCTGGCGCCGCACCGCAAGCCGCACATCGTCGGCGACGTCAATATCCACGAAGTGTGCGAGCGCGTGCGCAGCCTGATCCTGGCCGAATTCCCGCAGGGGCTGTCGATCCGGCGCGATTACGATGCGTCGATTCCCGAGTTTCGCGGCGATATGGAGCAGCTGATCCAGGTGGTGCTGAACATCGCCCACAACGCCGCGCAGGCCGTCGCCGGGCGCATTGCGCAGGGCGACGCCGAGATCGTTTTGCGCACCCGCGTGGCGCGCCAGGTCACGCTGGCCAAGGTCCGCTACGGGCTGGCATTAGACTTGCATATCATTGACAATGGACCGGGCATCGCGCCCGATATCCGCGACCGCATTTTCTATCCGCTCGTATCCGGGCGTGACGGCGGGAGTGGCCTCGGGCTGACGCTGGCGCAAACGTTTGTGCAGCAACACCTGGGTGTGATCGAGTGCGAAAGCCGGCCTGGACTGACGGATTTCCGGATCCTGCTGCCCCTGCCATAAGCGGGAGAAAGCGGACCGCACCGGCCAGTCCTTTATTGAATCCATGTTGCGGGAAGCACGAAACCATGAAACCAATCTGGATTGTCGACGACGACGCATCGATTCGCTGGGTCCTTGAAAAAGCCCTGGCACGCGAAAGTCTGGAGACCCGCAGTTTCGCCAATGCGCGCGAAGCCATGACCGCCTTTGAAACCGACACGCCGCAAGTGCTGGTGTCGGATATCCGCATGCCGGGCGAATCCGGCATCGACCTGCTGCAAGCCGTCAAGGAACGTCATCCGGGCCTGCCGGTCATCATCATCACCGCGTTCTCGGACCTCGATTCGGCGGTGTCCTCGTTCCAGGGTGGCGCCTTTGACTACCTGGCCAAGCCGTTCGACATCGACAAGGCCGTCTCGCTGATCCGGCGTGCGTTAGAGGAGAGTTTGCGCGAAGCGAGCGTCGAAGCGCCACCGGCCGAAACCCCCGAGATCCTCGGCCACGCACCGGCGATGCAAGAGGTGTTTCGCGCCATTGGCCGCCTGTCGCAGTCGAATGTCACCGTGCTGATCACGGGCGAATCGGGCACCGGCAAGGAGCTCGTGGCGCGTGCACTGCACAAGCACAGCCCGCGCGCGCAGCAACCGTTCATTGCGCTCAACACGGCGGCGATCCCGAAGGACCTGCTCGAATCCGAGCTGTTCGGCCACGAGCGCGGTGCGTTCACGGGCGCGCAGGCGATGCGGCGCGGCCGCTTCGAGCAGGCCGAGGACGGCACGCTGTTTCTCGACGAAATCGGCGACATGCCGTTCGACCTGCAGACGCGCCTGCTGCGCGTGCTGTCCGATGGCCACTTCTACCGCGTGGGCGGCCACCAGCCGGTCAAGGCCAATGTGCGCGTGATTGCCGCCACCCACCAGAACCTCGAACAGCGCGTGCGCGACGGCTTGTTCCGCGAAGACTTGTACCACCGCCTGAACGTGATCCGCCTGCGCCTGCCGTCGCTGCGCGAACGCAACGAAGACATTCCTGTTCTTACGCGCCACTTCCTGGTGCAAAGTGCGCACCAATTGGGGGTGGAACCCAAGCGCATGAGCGAGCAGGCAATGCGCTTCCTGTCGGGTCTGGAGCTGCCGGGCAATGTGCGCCAGCTGGAAAACCTGTGCAACTGGATCACCGTGATGGCCCCGGGCCAGACCGTGGAGGTCAAGGATCTGCCGCGCGACCTGACCCAGGGTTCGGCGCCGCTGACGGGCAGCAGCGTGCCGAACGTGGTGCCGCTGTCCGACGGCATCGTCAGCACCGGTGCGCAGCCAATGGCCTCTGGCGGTGGCGTCGTGCTGCAGACAGCCGGTGCGCAGTCGCCCGAAGGCTGGCTGGGCCTGCTCGAACTGCAGGCGGCCGGCATGCTCAGCGCAGGGCAGATGGACGTGATGGATATCCTGGGCCGCCAGTTCGAATCGGCCCTGATCCGCACCGCCCTCAAGCACACGCACGGGCGCAAGAACGACGCGGCCATGCGGCTCGGGATCGGGCGCAACACCATCACGCGCAAGATCGTGGAACTGGGGATCGACGGCGCCCGAGAAGAGTAGGCTGTCAGATGGCTGGGCGTTGGTGTAAAGTCCTGCATCGGCGCGCTGCGCCCGTTTCATTTTCTACTCAATGCTGATCAATTGCGTCGCCTACCAGGAAGGCAAGAAGCTGTCCGATATCCCGGTCGAGGATATCAGCGAATACATCAAGTTGGAGGACACCTTTGTCTGGGTCGCGCTGCGCGATCCGGACCCTGCCGACATCGCCCTGATGCAGGAAGAATTCGGCCTGCACGAACTGGCGGTGGAAGATGCACTGCGCGGTCACCAAAGGCCCAAGCTCGAAGAGTATGGCGACTCGCTGTTCGTCGTCGTGCAGATCGTCGAACTGGTGGGTGACGAGATGTCAGTCGGCCAGTTGTCCGTCTTCGCCGGCCCCAATTACGTGCTGTCGGTGCGGCGTGACGCCAACCAGGGTTTTCTCGGCGTGCGTGCGCGCGCCGAGCGTGAACCGCACCAGCTCAGGAAAGGCGCCGGCTTCGTGCTGTATGCGCTGGTCGACGCCGTGGTCGACCGCTACTTCCCCGTGGTCGACACGCTCGAATCCGAGCTCGAATCGATCGAAGACCACATTTTTTCCATGCAGGGCAAGCAGCGCGACAATGTCGAGCGCCTGTACGACCTGAAGCGCAAGGCCCAGACGCTGCGCCACGCCGTGATGCCGCTGATGGATGCGCTGGGACGCCTGTACGGCGGGCGCGTGCCGGGCGTGGTGGACGAGACCCAGGAATACTTCCGCGACGTGCACGACCACCTGCACCGCATCGCCGGCCGCCTGGACGCGGTGCGCGACACGATCAATACCGCGATCCAGGTGACGCTGTCGATGGTGGCGATCGAAGAAAACGAAGTGAGCAAGAAGCTGGCGTCGTACGCGGCGATCTTCGCGGTGTTTACCGCATTTGCCGGCGTGTGGGGCATGAACTTCGAATTCATGCCGGAGCTGAAATGGAAGTATGGCTATCCGTTTGCGATCTTCACGATGGTGTGCGTGTGCGGCTACCTGTATCGCAAGTTCAAGCGGGTGGGGTGGCTATAGGACCTGGCGCTTGCCAGCCGTGGCGGCTGCGCCGCCTGAGGCCACGATCACCAGCGCGATCGCCAGCCACTGTGTGCCGGTGAGACGCTCGCCCAGCCACAGAAAGCCGGCCAGCGCCGCAATGGCGGGCCCGCTGCTGACCAGGATGCCGAACACCCGCTGCGGCAGGCGCCGCAGCGCCATCATCTCGAGCGAGTAGGGCAGGGCGGACGACAGCAGCGCCACCGCCACGCCACCCGCCAGGATGGCCGGCGTGAACAGCGCCATGCCCGCATGCGCCACGCCGAACGGCACCGCGAACACGCTCGCCGCCAGCAAGCCCCAGGCCACGGCCTGGCCGCCGTTCAGGGTCGAGACGCGCTTGCCGAACACGATGTACATCGCCCAGCAGAACGCGGCCGCCAGCGCATACGCGATGCCGGCCGGGTCGAGCTGCGTCGCGCCGGCCACCGGCAGCAGCAGCCAGAGCCCGATGCCGGCGCACACCACCCACACAAAATCGCGCGCATGGCGCGACGACAGGACCACGACCGCCAGCGGTCCCGTGACTTCGATCGCCACCGCAATCCCGAGCGGAATGCGCTCGAACGCGCGGTAGATGCACAGGTTCATCGCGCCCAGCATCAGGCCGTAGACAAGCAGGTTGCCCACATCGGCGCGCGCGGGGCGGCCAAAGCGCCATGGCCGCACGATGGCCAGCAGGATCAGCGCCGCCAGGCCCACACGCAGCGCGGTGACGCCTTCGCTGCCGACGGCCGGAAACAGCCCCTTGGCCCAGGCCGCGCCCGCATTGACCGATACCATCGAGGCCAGGATCGCCAGACCCGGGCCCCATGCTGCATATCGGCCAGCCGTGTTCAACGTGGCGCCATGGCCAGCGCCACCGCTTCTGCCACGCGGATGCCGTCGACGGCGGCCGACATGATGCCGCCCGCGTAGCCGGCGCCTTCGCCGGCCGGGAACAGGCCGCGCGTGTTCAGGCTTTGCAGGTCGTCGTTGTTGCGCCGGATGCGGATCGGCGACGAGGTGCGCGTTTCCACGCCGGTCAGCACCGCGTCTTCCTTGTAGTAGCCCTTGATCTGCTTGTCGAACGCGACGAACGCCTCGCGCATCGCGACGATCGCGTAGTCAGGCAGCGACGTGGCCAGGTCGGTCAGGTGCACGGCCGGCAGGAACGATGGCGTGACCGAACCGAGCGCCGTGGACGGCCGGCCGGCCACGAAGTCGCCCATCAGCTGGCCCGGTGCGTCGTAGGTCGAGCCGCCCAGCACGAAGGCGCGCGATTCGAGTTCGCGCTGGAACGCGATGCCGGCCAGCGGGTGGCCGGGGAAATCCTCGGGCGTGATGCCGACCACGATGGCGCTGTTGGCATTGCGCTCGTTGCGCGAATACTGGCTCATGCCGTTGGTGACGACGCGGCCTTCTTCGCTCGATGCGGCCACCACGGTGCCGCCCGGGCACATGCAGAAGCTGTAGACCGAACGGCCGTTGGACGCGTGGTGCACGATCTTGTAGTCGGCCGCGCCCAGCAGCTTGTTGCCGGCGTTCGGGCCGAAGCGGCAGACGTCGATCAGCGACTGCGGGTGCTCGACCCGGAAGCCGATCGAGAACGGCTTGGCTTCGATGTAGACGCCGCGTTCGTACAGCATCTCGAAGGTGTCGCGCGCGCTATGGCCGATGGCGATCGTCAGGTGACGGGTCGGAATTTCTTCGCCGCTGGCCAGGCGCACGCCGACCACCTGGCGCACGCCGCCGGTTTCTTCGATCAGGACGTCCTGCATGCGCGTATCGAAGCGCATTTCGCCGCCCAGGTTGATGATCTCGGCGCGCATCTGCTCGACCATCTTGACGAGGCGGAAGGTGCCGATGTGCGGCTTGCTGACGTACATGATCTCTTCGGGCGCGCCGAACTTCACGAACTCGGTAAGCACCTTGCGGCCGTGGTGATTGCTGTCCTTGATCTGGCTGTAGAGCTTGCCATCCGAGAAGGTGCCGGCACCGCCTTCGCCAAACTGCACGTTCGACTCGGTATCGAGCTTGCGCTTGCGCCAGAAGCCGAAGGTGTCGACGGTGCGCTCGCGCACGACCTTGCCGCGCTCGAGCACGATCGGGTTCAGGCCCATCTGCGCCAGGATCAGCGCGACGAACAGCCCGCATGGTCCGGTACCGACGACGACCGGGCGCGGTGTGCCGGGCGCGGGCTTGGCGGCGTTGACAAACTTGTACTCGACGTCGGGGGCGGGCATGACGTGCGGGTCACGCAGCCTGGCCAGCACGGCGGCATCGTCGGCAACCGTTGCGTCGATCGAATAGATCAGGACGATGGCAGCTTTCTTGCGCGCGTCGTAGCTGCGCTTGTAGACGGCAAAGTCGAGCAGTTCGGCGTCAGCGATGCCGAGGCGGGCCAGGATGGCGTCGCGCAGGGCGGCGTCCGGATGGTTCAGGGGAAGTTTGAGTTCGTTAATACGCAGCATGGGAGTGGTTGCTAGTGAGGCAACAAAAGTAGGGCGGCAAAAGCCGTTATTTTACCTCGCCGCTTACGCGCCTGACGGTATGTTGATTTAAAAAACGAATAGTCTATAAAGTGTAAATACATAGGACACGTGATCTTTGAAGATTGTCACTTCCGTGCCCCGGTTTTGCCTGGAAACGTGCGGATTTACAACGACTTTTGTGGAATTGTCGCAACGTTCCAACACTGAAATTTATAAAAAATCAGGCCCCGCGCGGACCGTGAAAAGTGCACTGCAGCAGGGAGTTATTCGGGCTGTTTTGGTGAATGAATGCACCATCCCTGGGCGCTGTCTCGCACTCACAACATTGTGCAAACGAAAATAACGAAATGCATACGTATATGCACAAAAAGTTGTTGACGCCACAATGCTCTTTGCATGAACGTAGATGAGCGTTCATTTCCTTTACGAGGGAAGAATGGCATGAACGTACCTGCGCGGCGATGCAGGGTGTACAGGGAAGGGCGTTACCGCCGTTGGTGCTGGTGCGACCAGGAACAGGACTGCCATGAGCGGTCCGATAAAAAAGAGAAAGCAAATCACATGTTGAAAAAAACCGTATTAGTTCACGCGCTGAGCCTGGCCTTTGGTGGCGCAGTGATTGGCATGGCTGCAATGTCGCCGGCAATGGCGCAGTCGAATGCGTCGGGTAGTGTCTTCGGTACCGTCGCCCCGGGCAGCAATGTGCAGATTCTCATCGAGAACACCGACATCGGTATCCGCCGCACCCTGACCCCGGATGCACAGGGCCGTTTCGTCGCCAGCTCGCTGCCGAGCGGCACGTACCGCGTGTCCCAGTTGCGTGACGGCGCCGTCATCGGCTCGGTCAGCGTCGAAACCGGCATTGGCCGCAATGGCGAAGCCATCTTCGCCGCCGCCGCGCCGGCCGGCGGCACCCAGGTCGTCCAGGTGACCGGCACCCGCGCCACCATCGACACCAGCAGCGCCGGTAGCAGCGCCACCTTCAATGCCCGCGAACTGGCAGCGTTGCCGATCGGCCGCACCGTCGAAGCCATCATCCAGCTCGCGCCAAACACCACCACCGCCGACTCGCGCTTTGCCGGCGGCGCTTCGTTCGGTGGCGGCGCAGCTTCCGAGAACTCGTACTACATCAACGGCTTCCCTGTCACCAATCCGCTGACCGGCCTGGGCGCAGCCCAGCTGCCATTCGGCGCGATCGCTGAAGCGCAAGTGCTGACCGGCGGCTTCGGCGCCGAATTCGGCCGCTCGATCGGCGGCGTCGTCAACATCGTCACCAAGGGCGGTACCAACACCTGGGAAGCAGGCGGCATCGTGACCTGGGAACCGAAATCCCTGCGCGCTTCGCCACGCGATATCTACTACGGCAACACCGGCACGCCGAACAATGCGGCCACCGATGGCACGCTGCGCCTGGCGCGCGCCGAAAATACGCGCGACCAGAAGGTGTATGGCGCCTATGTCGGCGGCCCGATCATCAAAGACAAGCTGTTCTTCTTTGCCTCGGCCGAGAAAACCGAAACTGAAGAAGGCCTGGTCAACGGCTTCCGCGTGGCCACCAACAACGCCAACGTGGGCTGGCGCGAACGTGACACCAAGATCGAACGCTATATGGCCAAGATCGACTGGAACATCACCGACAACCATCGCATCGAATTCACGACGCTGGGCGACACGCCTGAAGTGAACAATTCGGACAGCGGTTTCAACTACGCGACCCGCAGCCGCACCGGCGCCGTCACGTCGACCACGCGCCGCGTCAACGTCGACAACAACGGCGCCAAGCTCAACACCCTGCGCTACGTCGGCAACCTGACTGACGACCTGACCGTCACCGCCCTGTACGGCCGTGCCAAGTCGCCGCACGAAAATTACTTCACCGGTTACAACCCGGACCTGTTCCAGATCTCGTCGACGGTCGACGCACGCGCGCCTGGCCTCAGCTACGCCAATCCGCAAAACATCAGCGGCAATATCCTGGCCCCGGGCTCGGAAGACATCGTCGATTCGGGCCGTTTTGACGTCGAATGGCGCCTCGGCAACCACACGCTGCGCGGCGGCTTCGACCAGACCAAGGTCGAGTCGGTGGCGGCAGGCGAATTCCGTGCCGGTGGCGGCACCTGGACCTATCTGCGCGCCAGCAATCCAAATGCGACGATCGAAGGCCCGAGCGGCGTGCTGATTCCATCGCCGGCAAGCACTGGCAGTGCACTGGGCCGCCAGGGTTACTACGTAACGCGCGACCTGTTCTCGACCGTGACCAACTCGTTTGGCGAACAGAGCGCCTGGTACCTGGAAGACCGCTTCCAGGCGACCCCGAACCTGCTGCTGACCCTGGGCGTGCGTAACGAATCGTTCAAGAACCAGAACGATTCGAAGACCACGTTCCTGGAAATGAAGAATCAGTACCAGCCGCGCCTGGCCGCCGTGTGGGACGTCAACGGCGACTCGAGCTTCAAGGTGTACGCAACACTGGGCCGCTATTCGGTGCCGATCCCGACCCATATCTCGGTGCGTGGCGCTGGCCGCTCGACCTTCACGAACCAGTATTACACCTACACCGGCACCGACGCGAATGGTGCGCCAACCGGTCTGGTGCAGCTGAGCCAGCCGCTGTCGGGCAACAACGAATTTGGCCAGGACAAGGTTGTCGAAACGCTGGCCGCGCGTAATATGGAACCGACCTACCAGGACGAAGTGACCTTCGGCTTCGAAAAAGCCTGGTCGCCATCGCTGAACTTCGGCGCCAAGGCGATCCATCGCAAGCTGCAATCGACCATCGATGACTTCTGCGACGTGCGTCCGTTCGAGCGTTTCGCAGCAGCCAACGGCATCGCGATCACCAACCCACTGTGGGGCAATACCTGCCAGACTTTCAACCCGGGTGAAGACAATGAGTTCCTGGTCGACTTCTCGGGCGACGTATCGAAGCTGACGCAGGTGAACCTGAGTGCGGCCGACCAGGGCTTCGACAAGCCGAAGCGTACCTACTCGTCGATCGAGGCCTTCCTGGAGCACCCGTTCCGCAGCGGCTGGTACGGCAAGCTGAGCTATGTGTGGTCGCGCAACAAGGGCAATACCGAAGGCCAGGTCCGTTCGGATAACGGCCAGGCCGACGTTGCCGTGACCTCATCGTGGGATTACCCGGAACTGATGGAAGGTGCTTATGGCTACCTGCCAAATCACCGCAAGCATCAGGTCAAGGCATTCGGCTTCTACCAGTTCACCGACGAGATCACGGTTGGTGGCAATGCGCTGATCGCTTCGGGCCGTCCACGCAGCTGCATCGGCAGCGCCGCCAATCCGGGCGACTCGCCGAACTATGCGAACCAGACCTTCTACTGCGGTGGCCTGACCCGTTCGCAGAACGTGCTGACCCCGCGTGGCTCGGTCGGCAGCCTGCCATGGACCCACCGTTGGGACATGAACGTGGCCTACAAGCCTAACTTCATCAAGGGCCTGCAGTTCCGTGTCGATGTGTTCAACGTGTTCAACAGCCAGTCGGTCGCCAGCGTCACCGAGGCCTACAACAGCGCCGCCAACGTCAGCGGTTTGTACCAGACGCCGCTGTCGCTGACCGCGCCGCGTTATGCCCGTTTCTCGCTGATGTACGATCGCAAGTTCTGATCCACTCGCTCTTGAGTGAACGCCAAACCGCCCTTCGGGGCGGTTTTTTATTGGCTTGCATTTAAGTATTGTGTTGTATTTATCCAACTTATGATGTCACGCCCGATAATGGTGCGCCGAAATAAAAACCAGTACTACCGGCGCACATCACCATCCGGATTGGCGTGATTGTCAAAAAGTTTTGATGATATAAGGGTCGTAAATATACGATGTTGACTAACTTTAGCTTTTAAATGCCGTTTCCAACAGACGCACCAGTTTGATATTGCGCCGCACCACCATTGCGCTTTCCCGACTTTGAAAAAAATAAAGTGTTGTATTTCACACTCCGCATGATTCGTGCTCGGTTGACACTATTCTTGACGCCATGTTTTTATAGCTCCACTTGAATAACGTTTGGTTTCATCCAAGCATTTATTTAGGCTGATCGTTCCGAGTAAGACGTATGCATAAAAAATACTGCCGCTCAGAATGCGATATGCAGTCAACATATTCCGGCGCGAAACAACGGTCCTGCTGCATTACCAGCCACTGAGACTGGAAGGTAAAGGGCCGGCTGGATACGACATGTGGGCATTCTGATACGCATTCACCGATAAGAAAGTTTGAGGAGAGTTACCAATGATGTTGAAACTGAAGTCGATGCCTTTCGCGATTGCCTGCGCAATTGCCAGCGGTGCCCTGACTTGCGCCGCCCCGGCGTTTGCCCAAGCCCAGCAGGGCAGCACGGAACCAGCGGCGCAGCGCGTGGTCGTGACTGGCTCGCTGATTAGCCGCACCAACACTGAAACACCGACGCCGGTGCAGGTGCTGACCGCAGCCGACATCCAGAAGAGCGGCAAGACTTCGGTGGCCGAGCTGCTGACCGATCTGGCCGCCAATGGCGCCGGCACTCTCGGCACCGGCTTTGCCGGCGCGTTCGCCAATGGCGCATCGGGTATTTCGCTGCGCGGCCTGACCGTCGGCGCAACCCTGGTGCTGATCGACGGCCACCGCATGGCGCCGTATCCGCTGTCGGACGATTCCCAGCGCTCGTTCGTCGACGTCTCGTCGATCCCGTTTGACGCCATTGAAAGCATCGAGGTCCTGAAAAGTGGCGCTTCGTCGCTGTACGGTTCGGACGCGATTGCCGGCGTTATCAACATCAAGCTCAAGAAAAACCTGAAAGGCACACGCGTCTCGGCCGAATACGGCGACACCGAGCACGGTGGCGGCAGGACCAGGCGCGCCTCGATCAGCACCGGCATTGGTGACCTGGATGTCGATGGCTACAATGCCTTCATCACTGCCGAATACCGCAAGCAAGACCTGATACGGGCGATCGACCGCGAGCAGTTCGGCTACGCGAACCGCGACTGGCGTTCGCGCGGCGGTAACGACCTGACCCTTGGCGTGCCGACCAGCATCAACGACTTCCTGACCCCGACCAACACCCCGTTCCTGTACAACCCGGCGAACCCAAATAATCCGGCTGGGGTGGCCAACGTCGACAACCCGGCCAACTACCAGTTCCTTGGTTCGAACTGCGATTTCGCCAGATACCGCGCCGGCGGCTGCTCGGTGCGCGACGAATTCTCGAACATCCAGCCACCGACCGAAAACGTCAACCTGATGATCGGCATGACGAAAAAGCTGAGCGAGGAATGGGAAGTGCGCTTTAACGGCTCGATGTTTCAGCGCGAAAGCACCAATAACCGCAACGGCGCCAGTACTTCGCCCCTGGCCTTCAACCCAACGGCCTTCAATGGCACCACCACCCTGGTCAATGGCGTGCTGACCCCGCGCGTGGGCGCCATTCCAAGCACCCTGTTCGCTCCTGGCGCGCAAGTCGGCACCAATGTCACCAACGGGCTCGGCGCGCCAGCGCGCCTGTACGGCTACATCCCGGGCGTCGGCGCCGCCCTCGAGACCAACAACAAGTCGACCGCGACCCGCTTCTCTGCTGATCTCGTCGGTAGTGCCTACGGCTGGGACGTGAATGCCGCCATTGGCGGCACCCGCGTCAAGAGCGAGCTGAACTACAGTGGCTACGTGAATCGTACCAACCTGTACAGGGCGCTGAACAACGGTTCGTTCAATGTGCTGGGCAACAACGGGCCCGATACCATGAATGCGGTGTCGCCACATTTCAGCAACAAGATCGAGTCGACGCTGAACTATGCAGATCTGATCGGTTCGCGTGAGCTGCTGTCGAACTTCGGCGCCGGCCCACTGGCCTTTGCTGCTGGCGTGCACTGGCACGAACGCAAACAGAACGCGCCACCGTCGAGCCTGACGCTCAATGGTGCAGTCGCCAGTACCTCGGCCTTCACCATCGGCGACGAAACCAACAGCGCGGTGTTCGCCGAGCTGCAGGCAACGCCGATCAAGAACGTCGAAGTCGGCCTCGCCGGCCGGTATGACCATTACGACACCTACGGCAATTCGTTCACGCCATCGGCCAACTTCAAGTGGACCCCAATCCGGGAGTTCGGCCTGCGCGGCACGTTCGCGCGCGGCTTCCGTGCGCCGAATCCGGCTGAAGTCGGCAACGCCGGTTCGTTCTTTACGTTCAACGCGATCAACGATCCGATCCTGTGCACGAACGGTAACCGCAACACCCTTGGCAACGTGCCGAGCTCGTGCGGCGTCAATCCGCCTTACGTGCAGACGACCAACCCGGATCTGCAGCCCGAGAAATCGAAGTCATTCACCGCAGGTATCATTGTCGAGCCGATGCGCGGCCTGAACATGACGCTGGACTACTACAAGATCCAGATCAAGAACCTGATCGTCACGCAAGCAGGTAACGATCCGAGCTTCGTGCCGACCTGGGTGCGTGGTCCGGCTGCACCGCTCGATATCGCTACCGGTGTCGGTACCGGCCGGGTGACCGGTATCCCGTCGGTCGGTCCGATCCTGTACGCGACGTCGCCTTATATCAACGCTGGCAGCACCGAGACCCACGGCGTTGAAGCGGACATCCGTTACCGCTGGCGCCTGGCCAATGAAATGGGCACCGTGACGGCCAACCTGAGCGCAGCCCACGTGTTCGGTTACGTGACTGAAGTGGCCGGCGAGTCGTATCAGCTGGCAGGCACGCAGGGTCCATCGTCGGTTGGCGGCGCAACCGGCAACCCGAAAGACCGCGCCCAGTTCACCCTCGGCTACAACCGTGGTCCCCTGGACGTGACCGCTACCATGAACTACACGAGCGGCTTCTCGACGATTGACCCGGCGCTGGGCGAGACCGACTGCGCGACGACGGGCGAACACGTCGGCGGCCGTGCCTACTTTGCTGGCCTGGTCCAGCCTGCGAACTACTGCCAGGTACGTTCGTTCACCGTGACGAACCTGAACGTGGCGTACAAGGTGACCGACAACCTGACCATTCGCGGTGCGATCCTGAACCTGTTCGACAAGGAAGCGCCGTATGACGTCGCCACCTACGGCAATGCCGGCAATCAGACTTCGTACAACGCCTCCCTGCACCAGCCAGGCGCGGTCGGCCGCTTCTTCAGCCTCGGCGCGAACTACACGTTCTAAGTTGCCGCTGTAATGCAAAACCCCGCCGGCAGCGATGCCAGCGGGGTTTTTTACGTTCTATATTGACGTTACACGCCGTCCCATGCGCCGGCCAGTACCGCCAGCGCCGCCAGGCCCGCCGTTTCGGTGCGCAGCACGCGCGGTCCCATCGACAGCGCCAGTGCGCCGGCGGCAAGCGCCGCGTCTTCTTCCTGCGGACTCAAACCGCCTTCGGGGCCGATCAGGAGCGTGACAGCCTGCGGCGGATTGGCGCGTGCCCAGCCGGCCAGCGATTCGGTTGCGCGCGGGCTGAGCAGGATGCGGGTGGCGCCAGCGCCGGCCGTACCGGCCAGCCATGGCTGCACGTCCGCCATCGGCAGCAATTGCGCCAGGCGGTTGCGCCCGCATTGCTCGGACGCCGCCACGATCACGCCGTGCCAGTGGGCCTGACGCTTCTCGAGCCGGTCACCGGACAGGCGCACCACGCTGCGCGCCGCCGCCAGCGGCTGGATCGCCGTCACGCCCAGTTCCACGGCCTTTTCGACGATCCAGTCCATTTTCGACCCCTCTGGCAAACCCTGGGCCAGCGTGACAGGGTAGGGCGCTTCAGCCTCGATCGGCTCGTGCCCATCGATGACCGCAGTGGCGCGCCGCTTGCCGCTCTCGACCAGCGTGGCGCGGTATTGACCGCCTTCGCCGTTGAACAGCGTCAGCGCGGCCCCGGGCTGCAGGCGCACCACGTGCAGGTGGTGCGCGACCGCTTCCGGCAGGTCGACCGTGCTGCCAATGACAAGCGGCTGAGGGCAATAAAAACGCGGCATGGCACTCCTGGAATCGTGATGAACAAGGCCGCATTTTAAATCCTCCGTATCTCGGTCTGGTAAAATAACGGGCTACGGCCAGCCGCAGGCCACCAGCTTTCCAATCCCTGATCCCCGATCTCCATGAAATCTACGCAAACCACCACCCTGATGGCCAACGCGATCCGCGCGCTGGCGATGGACGCTGTTCAGCAAGCCAACTCGGGCCACCCGGGCATGCCAATGGGCATGGCCGAGATCGCCGTTGCGCTGTGGGACAAGCACTACCGTCATAATCCGGCCAATCCGGGCTGGATGAACCGCGACCGCTTCCTGCTGTCGAACGGCCATGGCTCGATGCTGCATTACGCGCTGCTGCATCTGGCAGGGTACGACCTGACGATGGACGATCTGCGCGCATTCCGCCAGATGCATTCCAAGACGCCGGGTCACCCTGAAGTGGGCATCACCCCGGGCGTGGAAACCACCACCGGCCCGCTGGGCCAGGGCATCGCCAACTCGGTCGGCATGGCGCTGGCCGAATGGCTGCTGGGCTACGAATTCAACCGTCCGGGCTACGACGTGGTGGATCACTACACCTACGCGTTCCTGGGCGACGGCTGCCTGATGGAAGGCATCTCGCACGAAGTGGCGTCGCTGGCCGGCACCCTCAAGCTCAACAAGCTGATCTGGCTGTACGACGACAACGGCATCTCCATCGACGGCAAGGTCGAAGGCTGGTTCACCGATGACACGCAAAAGCGCTTTGAAGCCTATGGCTGGAACGTGATCCCGAAGGTCGACGGTCACAGCGTCAAAGACATCGATGCGGCCATCGAGCAGGCCAAGACGTCGGACCGTCCAACGCTGATCTGCTGCAAGACGATCATCGGCAAGGGCGCACCGAACCTGGAAGGTGGCGACAAGGTCCACGGCGCGCCGCTGGGCGACAAGGAAATTGCCGCCGTGCGCCAGCACCTGGTCTGGGATCCGATCCCGTTCGACATTCCTGCCGAACTGTACGAAGCATGGGACGCGAAAGAGCGCGGCGCCCAGGCCGAAGGCGAGTGGAACACGATGTTCGCGGCCTACCGCGGCGCGCACCCCGAGCTGGCGAGCGAATTCGAGCGCCGCATGAAGGGCGAGCTGTCGGGTGAGTTCACCAAGGCGCTGGACGCCGCGATTGCCAGCTGCATCGAGAAGCAGGAAACCATCGCCACCCGCAAGGCCTCGCAAAATGCGATCCAGGCGCTGGCTGCGAGTCTGCCAGAATTTTTGGGCGGCTCGGCCGACCTGACCGGTTCGAACCTGACCAACTGGAAAGAATCGGTCGCCGTGCGCTCGGGCATTGCCGGTAACCACATCAACTACGGCGTGCGCGAATTCGGCATGGCCGCAATCCAGAACGGCGTGGCGCTGCATGGCGGCTTCATCCCGTTCGGCGCGACGTTCCTGACCTTCTCGGACTACAGCCGCAATGCGCTGCGCATGGCCTCGCTGATGAAGATCCGTTCGATCTCGGTCTTCACGCACGATTCGATCGGCCTGGGCGAAGACGGTCCGACCCACCAGTCGGTCGAGCACGTCTCGTCGCTGCGCCTGATCCCGGGCCTGGACAACTGGCGTCCATGCGACACGGTCGAATCGGCCGTGGCATGGGGCGCAGCAGTCCAGCGCAAGGATGGCCCGACGACGCTGATCTTCTCGCGCCAGAACCTGCCGTTCATGGCCCGCGACACCCAGCAGGTCGCCGACGTCGCCAAGGGCGGCTATGTGCTGCGCGACACGCCGGACGCCAAAGTCATCCTCATCGCCACCGGCTCGGAAGTCGAGCTGGCCGTGAAGGCCTTCGACGCACTGGCCGCTGAAGGCATCGCCGCGCGCGTCGTCTCGATGCCGTCGACCGACGTGTTCGATCGCCAGGACGCCGCCTACAAAGCCAGCGTGCTGACCCGCGGCACGCCGCGCGTGGCCATCGAAGCCGGCATCACCGCCTTCTGGTACAAGTACGTGGGCCTCGAAGGCGCCGTGGTCGGCATCGACACCTTCGGTGAATCGGCGCCAGCGCCAGTGCTGTTCAAGCACTTCGGCTTCACCGTCGAGAACGTGGTTGCCAAGGCCAAACAAGTTATCGCAGCGTAAGCATTCGCCAGAAAACGGACTGTCCCGCAGGGATGGTCCGTTTTACTATGTTCGTTACGAAAAAGTTTTTTTTCTACTAGGAGCCAAGCATGACGATCAAAGTTGCAATCAATGGTTATGGCCGTATCGGCCGCAATATCCTGCGCGCATTCTATGAAGGCGGCAAGAAACAGGACATCCAGATCGTGGCGATCAATGACCTCGGCAATGCCGAGTCGAACGCCCACCTGACCCGCTACGACACGGCCCACGGTAAGTTCCCTGGCACCGTCACGGTCGAAGGCGACAACATGATCGTGAACGGCGATCCAATCCGCGTGTTCGCGCAGCGCAACCCTGCGGAAATTCCATGGGGCGAGCTGGGTGTCGATGTGGTGCTCGAGTGCACCGGTTTCTTCACCACCAAAGAAAAGGCATCGGCCCACATCAAGGGCGGCGCCAAGAAAGTCATCATCTCGGCCCCGGGCGGCAAGGATGTCGACGCGACGATCGTGTTCGGCGTGAACCAGGACGTGCTCAAGAGCTCGGACACCGTGATCTCGAACGCCTCGTGCACCACCAACTGCCTGGCCCCGCTGGTCAAGCCGCTGCATGACGCCATTGGCCTGGAAACCGGCCTGATGACCACCGTGCACTCGTACACCAACGACCAGGTGCTGACCGACGTGATGCACGAAGACCTGCGCCGCGCCCGCTCGGCCACGCAGTCGATGATCCCGACCAAGACCGGCGCTGCCGCTGCAGTCGGCCTGGTGCTGCCGGAACTGAACGGCAAGCTGGACGGCTTCGCGATCCGCGTGCCGACCATCAACGTGTCGATCGTCGACCTGACCTTCATCGCCAAGCGCGACACCACCGTCGATGAAATCAACCAGATCATGAAGACGGCTGCCGACGGCGCCCTGAACGGCATCCTGACGTACCAGACCGAGCCACTGGTGTCGGTCGACTTCAACCACAACCCGGCCTCGTCGAACTTCGATGCGACCCTGACCAAAGTGTCGGGCCGCCTGGTGAAAGTGACGTCGTGGTATGACAACGAGTGGGGCTTCTCGAACCGCATGCTCGACACCACGGTTGCGCTGATGAACGCGAAGTAATCTGCTGGTGCTTCACTGAAAACCCGGTCACGCCTAGTGACCGGGTTTTTTTATGGCGCAGTCAGCGTTATCTGTTGATGACGCTGATAGCAATGCGAAGCAATTGCTCCGGCAAAATAACCCGCTCACCATCCAGCGCCCAGCGCCAGCCCAGATAATTGGGCAGGTAGCGCGACGCCACGCCACGAAATCCTTGTAACCAGGCCTTGAAACGTTGATGGTAGGCGTTCACGTTCTGCACGTGGATGGCAAGGTTGCCCAGCCGCCTCGCACGCACACCGGCGCGCAGGTTGACCGTCTCATGCGCGATCCTGTGCTTGCGTGCAAAGGCACGGTAAGCGGGATGGCTGTCACTGACCAGCAACGCCTGCCGATCCAGCCTAGGCAGCAAGTTACGGTCGAGTTGCGCAGCCGTGAGCGCACCGCGGCCGGTGACGGCATCGACCGTGCGCCCCTCGCGGTCGCGCGCGACCAGGATGCAGTCCAGTTCGCTTGAAATGCCCCGTTTGGCAGCGCGGCCGCCGCGACGGCGCGGTGGCCGATCGAGCGTGCGCGAACCTTTTTGCGATTCGAGCAGAAATGTTTCGTCAGCCTCGACGATGCCATTGAGTGCTATCGGCCGGTCGAGCTTGACCCAGTGCAGGAAGCGGTGGCGCCAGCGAAAGGCCGTGTTGCGGTGTACCCCGACCCGATCTGCTGCCTTGCGCACGGGGAGTGAATCGAGCAGCACCTGCGAATAGGCGAGCCATTTGGCCTTGAGCCTCAGCCGCGCCAGTGGCGTACCGGTCAGGTCGTTAAAGGTGCGCCCGCAGGCGCAGCAGCGGTAGCGCTGCAAGTCGTTGGCGAAACCGTGCCGGTAGCAGCGCTCGTTGCCGCATCTGGGGCAGCAGCGGCCTGGCGCTCTGACCTCACTGATGAGTGCGACCACCTGATCGAGCCCGGCTGCAGGATGCAGGGCATCGAGCACTTGCCGGCGCTGCGGCTGATTCAGCGAAGGCAGTTTTGCAAACCAGCCCTTGAAACGTGGCGCTTTCATGATCGACTCCTGATACTGGGGGCAGGGGTTGGACCATTGGAGTGCTCGTCAGTTCAAAGCTAGTCTCTATTTAACGTTGACTGCGCCTTTTTTATGGGCGTTTCAACCGCGCGGGTTGGGCAATCAGGCGGGACGGCACCGAATATATGCGCAATGGGTCGTGCGCTCTGGCGCCTGCTGCGCTAATCCACAATGCACGTGTTTGGTGCTAATTAACCCGCATTGAATACCGCAATGATCTTCCCGTTATCCATAACGCATTTTCTAAACGAATATGCACCATTAACGGTAGAAACTGCGCTTTTATGGCGACGTACAAAATCGCCGTCTCGACTGGGTGCGTGCATGGTTAATTCTGCTTATTCAAAAAAACGTAATATATAAATTCAATATCTGTATTTTTCATCGAATAAAAATTGGTGTTTTTAAATCGCAACACAATATTAATAAAATTAATTCTATTTATTTTAATAGTGTTCTTTCTCGAACCAATCTGCGAAACTTATTACATGTATGTACCCGTCATACATGTCTAAAAAATACAAACGCAGTGAGAGGAACTCAATGAAGCCGCCCGTCCTGAAATACAGCGTTATCGCGGTCGCCATGGCCATTGCTACATCCCCGTATGCGTCGGCGCAAAACGCCGGCACAGAGGGTGCCCAAACCGTGTACGTCACGGGATCGAACCTGAAGCGCACCGAGAAGGAGGGCACCCAGCCTATCCAGATCATCACCGCAAAGGATATTCGCGAAACCGGGGCCTCCACGGTCACGGAGCTGATCCGCCTGGTGCCATCCATGGGTTCGGACGTGAACCTCGACACCAACGACGGTGGGTTTTCCCGTGGTGTATCGACCGCATCCCTGCGCGGGCTGTCTTCCAGCTCCACGCTGATTCTGCTTAACGGCCGCCGCATGACGCCGGTCGCCTACGCCGATCCGAACGATGGCAACTCGACCCTGTACGACCTCAATGCAATTCCGCTGGCGGCGCTCGAACGTGTCGAGATCCTGCGCGATGGCGCCTCGGCCGTGTACGGGTCGGATGCGATTGGCGGCGTAATCAACTTCATCACCCGCTCGAACTACAAGGGTGCCGAAATTTCGGCGCGCGTGAGCGCCAACGATGACAACGAATTCAAGCGCAAGGGCGTCAACGTCGTTGCCGGCACGGGCGACCTCGAGACCGATGGCTATAACGTGTTCTTCACGGCCGACCTGTCCGACCGCGACCGCGTGCTGCGCGAAAACGTCAAGGACATCGAGTTCGAACAGTACCGCCGTCTGTCGAACCGTTACGCCACGCCGTTCGGCAGCACGATTTCAAGCGCGCCTGCGTTCTTCCGCGAGACTGCGCCCAACTCTGGCCAGTTCACCGCCACCCGCGCCAACGCCGCCGACCGCCTGCGCCTGAGCACGAACTGTGACCCAGCGCGCCAGTTGACCGGCTCGACGGCCATGGGCCTGGCCGCGACCAGCGTGTTCGTGGGCCGCACGTTCTGTAACTACGACACCAACCAGAACCTGGAAGGCACGGGCGAGGGCAAGGATGCCAGCCTCCTGACCCGCGGCACGATCAAGCTGAGCCCGAACGTGCGCGCCTTCGTCGAGGGCGCGTATGCCCGCACAGAGCGCCTGTACACGTCCAATCCGATCACGATCAATACCACGCCGGTGACCAACTTCAATTCGACTGGCGTGGCGCCGAGCTACCAGACGATTCTGCCGGTCGGTCACCCCGACAACCCGTTCCCGAATGCGCGCGCCTCGGTGGCCTACCGCTTCGAGAATGCCCCGAGCGGCACCGAGACGATCAATGAACAGGGGCGCCTGCTCGCGGGCCTGCAAGGCTCGCATTTCAACTGGGACTGGGAAGTGGGCCTGCTCTACAATGAAGCACGCCGCAACGACAGCTACGAGGGCCGCCTGTACCTGCCGGTGCTGCGCCAGCTGAACGCCGGCGCCACGCTGGCGCAGCTGTCGGCCAACCCGGACCTGTTCCGCAGGACCCAGAGTGACGACAAATCATCGATCACCCATTTCGACGTCAAGGCCAATACCCAGTTCGGCCAGCTGGGCGGTGGCGCAATCGGCGTCGCGGTGGGCGCCGAAGCGCGCCGCGAAAAGCTGCAGATGAATCCTGGCGAGTTGCTGGCAACCGGTCAGATCTACGGCCTGGCCAACACCATCATCGATGGCGAGCGTGACGTCAAGTCGGCCTTCGTCGAAGTGCGTACCCCGTTCCTCAAAAACTTCGAGATGGATTTTGCCGGTCGCTGGGACAAGTATCCGGGCATCAAGACCAACTTCGTGCCGAAGGTGGGCGCCAAATGGACGGTGATCGACAGCCTTGCCCTGCGCGGCAGCTATTCCGAAGGCTTCCGGGCACCGGCGTTGTCGCAGGTGACGCCAGGCGGCGCGCAGTTCTTCCTCAACAATCTGTATGACCCACGCCGCTGCGAAAGCGACGAAGTGACGCCGAAGCCGAACGCGACCGAAATCGATTGCCGCAAGTCGGCCTCCGGCACCGGTGGCGCCAACCCGAACCTCAAGCCGGAAGAATCGAAGAGCTATACCTTCGGTATCCTGTTCTCGCCGACCCCGAGCTTCGATATCGGCCTGGACTTCTTCAAGATCCGCAAGGAAGGCGAAGTGGCGCTCGGTACCGCCTTTGACGCGCTGCGCGACGAAGACACGAATCCCGGCCTGATCGTGCGCGATCAGAATCCTGCCAACTTCATCACCGATGCCGCCGGCAGGCCGATTCCGAACACGGGCCCACTGCTGACGGTGCGCCAGCCGTGGCTTAACAAGGGTTCGGTGGAAGTGCAGGGCATCGATATCGATGTCGCGTTCCGCAAGAACCTGGGCGACTGGGGCAATTTCAGCGCCAAGCTCACCTCGGCCTACCTGCACTCGTACACGCTGCAGCAAGAACCGGGCGACGCTGAACGCAATCTGGTTGGCTACAATGCCGGTCTGATCGACTGGAACCTGAGCAGTGGCATCGACTTACCGCGCTGGAAAACGAGTCTGTCCGCCTCGCTGACCCGCGGTGCACATGCATTCAGCGCCAACGTCAACTATACCGGCCCTGTCTCGCTGCTGCGCAAGTACGACAACCAGACCACCTATGAGGCGGCGTTCTGCCACTACCAGCCGGCAACGAGTCCAGGCGCGCCCAGTGCGAGCATCACCGTACCTGGCTACCTGGCTGAGTTCCCGGATTGTAAGGTCAAGGAATGGGTGCGCTTTGGCGTAGGCTATACCTACACCGGCATCCAGAACCTGTCGCTCACGTTCAACGTCCAGAACCTGTTCGACAAGGCGGCGCCGTTTGACCCGCGTTATGGCGCCACGGCGGGTGCGCCACTGGCCGGCTACAACGAAGGACTGCACAATCCGTACGGTCGCTACTTTACGGCGTCGGCCCGTTACAGCTTCTAAGCATCCACCACAATTCTTACCCGGCCTGGCCTGGCGGGTAAGAACAAGGGCCGGAACCGCATGCGGTTCCGGCCCTTGTCCGTTGTGAGCTGGTGCTGCCGGAACTGACCGGCAAGCTGAAGGGCTTGGCGATCACCGTGCCAACCATCAGGTCGTGATGTCCCCGGTATCTGCAGGTCATCCCACGGCACCATGGTTGGGCATGTATGCACCTCGGCAGGGAGGGGGAGCGCGTCGGGTTCGCGCCGGAGCCAGGCCATGTCGCCGGCAGATCGCCTGGCTAGCCGGACAGATTGTGACTGGAGGCTTTGCCTGGTTGTTACTTAACAACGAATTTGTGACTATTTGATGACGCTTCAGGTGCAAGTGCAGCGTGCTGCGACCCATTGATCCCTTCACTTTGCATCATTTTAAAAGAATTTACGGGGGGTAAATACACTGCAACGTGACATCCAGGTGAACTCGGACTAGCCGCGATTTGGATTTCTGCTTGGTAGGCGGCAATGTCGTTGCCATAATGAATCGACGCTGGACAGAGAGCCGCAACCGACATGCTCCAATTTGGCGCGTTTATGAATGCAACTAAGGATGATCCAATGAAGTTCAACGAAAAGATGAGCGTGCGAGCAGTACGCCTTGCCCTTGGCCTGGTATCCACGTTGGCCGTGTCCCACGCCATCGCTCAGGAAGCGCCAATTCAGCGCGTCGAAGTGACCGGCTCCGCGATCAAGCGGATTAATGTCGAAGGCGCATTGCCGATCCAGACGCTGACCCAGGAAGCCATTGCCAAGACCGGCGCCAACAGCGTTGCGGAGCTGCTCCAGACCCTGCCTGCGATGCAGGGCTTTACCATTGGCGCCATCGCCGCCGGCACCAACTCGGGCGGCCGTGTTTCGGCCTCGATTCACGACATCGGCGAATCGTACACGCTGGTGCTGCTCAACGGCCGCCGCCTGGCGCCACAAGGTTCGGGCAGCACGGTCAATTTGCAAGCCATCCCGATGAGCGCTGTCGAACGCGTCGAAATCCTGACCGACGGCGCTTCGGCCCTGTACGGTTCGGACGCCATCGCCGGCGTGATCAACTTTGTCCTGAAGAAGAACCAGCAGGGCGGCGACATCGAAGCGAACTACAGCCAGCCGACCGCCGGCCAGGCGGGCGGTTCGCGCTATATCGCCGCGACATACGGCATGGGCGACCTGGACACCGACGGCTGGAACGTGCTGGCCAGCTACCGCCGTGACGAACAGGACCAGATCCGTTCGACTGACCGTGACTTCTCCGACACCGCGTTCCGCAAGTTCTCGCGCAATGGCACCAATTACGTCTACGACAACACCAGCACCGCGTCGGTGCCAGCCAATGTCACCGTCGCATTCCGCAACCCGACCGGCGTCGCCGCGCTGCCATCGGTCGGCTTCTCGCCCTATCTGCTGGCCAACGGCAATTGCCCGACGCTGACCGTGGCGAGCATCAACAACAACGGCACCACCGCACGCAACTGCACGTTCGACTACGTCCAGACCGTGGAAATCGTTCCGGAAAACAAGCGTGACAGCCTGTTCCTGAAAGGGACCAAGAAGCTGGGCGACAACTGGGAAGCGTTCACCGACATCGCTTACTCGCGCTTCGACCTGACCGCGCGCATCGCGCCAAATACCGCGCCGTTCACGATCGTCGCGGGTTCGCCGCAATTCAACCAGTACGTGGCGCCTTACCTGAGCGCGACGCAGCTCGGCCGCGTCAACACCGTTTCGGGCAACTACCGCGCGTTTGACTGGGGCACCCGCGACAGCCAGACCATCACCGAGTCGAAGCACGCGGTGGCAGGCATCGAAGGCGAGTTCGCCGGCTGGAATATCAACACTGCGCTGACCTGGTCGCAAAATTCGATCGACGAGCGCTACGTCGGCGGCTACATGAAGAACGCCGAGTTCCGCAACATGCTGACCAACCGCCTGTTCGATCCGTTCGCACCGATCGGCGCGCAAAGCGAAGCGACCCAGAAACTGATCGACGCCTCGATCTTCAACGGTTCGATCCGTGAAGCCTCGACCACCCTGAAGGCGGCCGACGTGCGCGGTTCGCGCGAGCTGTTCGCCCTGGGCGGCGGCGCAGCCCAGCTGGCCCTCGGCGCTGACTACCGCGAATATCACTACCAGCAGGATCCATCGGCCGATGCAGTCAACGGCGTGATCTACAACTTCAACGCGCCGGCCCAGTATGACATGAAGCGCGACAACGTCGGCGCCTTCGCCGAAGTGCTGGCCCCGTTGACCAAGCAGATCGAGGTCACGGCAGCGCTGCGCTACGACAGCATCTCGGCAATCGACGATGGCGTGCGCGGCCGCAAGGTCGGCAGCGACCAGTCGAAGACCACGTACAAGGTCTCGGCCCGTTACCAGCCGATGCCGGAACTGCTGTTCCGCGGTTCGTACGGCACCGGCTTCAAGGCGCCCGACATGCTCGACCTGGCCTCGCCAACGGTCAATGCCGGCTTCACCGCCAGCTCGTATGGCTGCCCGATCCAGGACGCGACCCTGTGCCGTCCTGGCTCCACGCAGTACAACGTGCTCTCGACCGGTAACGAAAACCTGCGTCCTGAAACCTCGAAGCAGTTCACGGTTGGCATGCGCTTCGAACCGTCGCCGCGCTTCTCGGCTGGCCTTGACCTGTGGGATGTGAAGATCAAGGATGCCGTCAGTGCCGTCAGCGAGCAGCAAGCCTGGGCCGACACGGCCAAGTTCCGCAACCTGTACAGCACCTACACCGAGCCTGCAACCGGCAACACGTACTGGGCATTCCTGCGCTCGTCGGTCAATATCGGCCAGGCCCACAACCGCGGTATCGACTGGGACCTGACCGGCCGCCAGCGCTTCGGTTTCGGCACCTGGACGACGACCCTGAACGGCACCTACATGCTCAAGTCGGACTATACCCGTCCAGGCACGAGCAACGAGTTCACCAACAGCATGAACTACTTCGGCATCAATAACGCCGTCACGTTCCGTCACATCGTCCGTTTGTCGAGCTCGTTAGAGACCGGCAAGCTGTCGAACTCGCTGATCGCCAACTACCGTAACGGCTACGTCGATGCGGCAGCTACCGTGCGCAACCTGGACACCGGTCTCAACGTCACTGGCTACCGCCTGGATGTGCCGTCGTTCCTGACGTTCGACTGGCAAGGCCGCTACGCCTTCACCGATGCCTTCACGCTGCGCGCCGGCATGAAGAATATCGCCGACCGCAAGCCGCCGCTGTCGCTGCGCGCCTCGTCGGGTCACCAGGTTGGCTTTGATCCGCGCTACGCCGATCCGCTCGGTCGTCAGCTGTACGTAACGGGCAACTACAAATTCTAAGTTGAACGCAAGAAGGGCCGGATCCCTGACGGGATCCGGCCCTTTTTTTGTCTTCGCGTTTCTTGCTGCGGGCTGGTCAGCGCGTGTCCGGCCACGGCGTCAGGATCTCGGCGCCGTTTTTTGTCACCACCAGCATGTGTTCCCACTGCGCCGACAGCGACCCGTCGCGCGTCATCACGGTCCAGCCGTCGTCGAGCTGGATCACGTCATCTGCGCCCATATTGATCATCGGCTCGACCGTGAAGGTCATGCCTTCCTTGAGCAGCAGGCCCGTGTTCTTGCGGCCGTAGTGCAGCACCTGCGGTTCTTCGTGGTAGACCCGGCCGATGCCGTGGCCACAGTAGTCGCGCACGACCGAGTAGCCGGCGCCTTCGGCCAGCTTCTGGATCGCATGGCCGACGTCGCCCAGGCGCGCGCCCGGACCGACCGCGCGGATGCCGGCCATCATCGCGTCATAGGTGACCTCGACCAGCTTCTTCGCTTCGGGCGACGGCGTGCCGGCAAAGTACATGCGGCTCGTGTCGCCATGCCAGCCATCCTTGATCACGGTTACGTCGATGTTGACGATGTCGCCGTCCTTGAGGATGTCCTTCTCGCTCGGGATGCCGTGGCAGACCACGCCATTGATCGACGTGCACAATGTTTTCGGGAAGCCGTGGTAGCCAATGTTGGCTGGCGTGGCTTTTTGCACCTTGCGGATGTAGTCGTGGCAGCGGCGGTCGAGTTCTTCGGTGGACACGCCGGGCACGACGAATTCCCTGATCATGTCCAGCACTTCTGCGGCCATGCGGCCGGCGATACGCATCTTGGCGATGTCTTTGTCGTTCTTGAGTTTGATGGTCATACGGGGAGGGAGTGACGCGGCAGCGCCGCAGGCAAACCGCCATGATACCGCGTTGGGGGCAGGCGGGCAGGACAGGGATGTAAAAATGCCCGCCAGGCGAGGCCGGGCGGGCATGTGGTCAGGACTTCAGGACAGGGTCTTGCGACCCCGGTCCATTAGAACGACTGGTTGTAGCGGACGTAGAAGAAGCGGTCCAGTGCCAGATCGACGTCAACTGCCGATGCCGATGCTTGCGTGTTGTACACGATGCGTGGCGACTTGTCGAACACGTTGTTGATACCGACCAGGAAGCGGCCATCCCACGAGGTCTTGTAGCCGACGCTCAGGTCATGAATGATGTACGAACCGAGCTTGTTGGCGCCAGTACCCGAATCCGCCGTGACGAAGTTTGGCATGTTGCACTCGATCTGCTCTTCGACATCCCAGCAGGCGTCTTTCACCGGGCTGTAGTAACGGAAGCCCCAGGTGGCGCTCCAGTCACCCTTCGACCAGTCGACACTGGTGTTCGACTTCACGCGGTTGTAGAAGTACTCGCCCGCGTATTCTTTCCATGGGGTGCCTGCGCCATCGTTGGTACGGAACGAGTCGGTGTACGACGTTTCGTTACGAATCGAGAACTGGCCGTAGGCGGTACGTGGCAGGCGGTACGTGATCGCCATGTCCAGGCCTTCGGTTTCCATCGAGCCCAGATTGACGGTGCCGCGGTTCAGGCTATTGAGCTGGCCGTTCGCGCCGCGCGAGACTTGTGCGCAGTAGGTCGGGTTGCTGGAGATGTAGCACTGGTTGGCGACGTACTCGGCGCTCAACGCGGTGATACGGTTCTCGATCTTGATGTTGTACCAGTCGAAGCCGATGCTGAAGCCGGTCAGGAACGACGGGCTGTACACGAGACCGACGGTCTTGGTGACGGCGGTTTCAGGCACCAGCGAGTTGTTGCCTTCGCCGGAGTTGAATGCAACCAGCGACTGGGTACCGTTGGTGCTGGTGATCGGCGTGCCAGCCTGCTGCAACTGACGGTAGGTCGGGGTCGTGCCACCGGCCACGCAGTTTGCGCGCACGATCGGGTTGCCCGCAGCTTCGCCGAAGCGGGTGTCGCATGGATCCAGGAAGGTATCGTACGACTGCGAGCCACCGCCGAAGGTGTCGCCCAGGGTCGGCGCACGGAAGCCTTCAGCCCAGGTACCGCGGAACAGCACGTCCTTGACCGGCTTGTACATGAAGCTGGCCTTGCTGTTGTTGGTCACGCCGAAGTTGCTGTAGTCGGAGTGGCGGGTTGCCAGGTTGAAGCTCAGCAGTTCAGCGAATGGCTGGGCCTTCAGCACCGGAATGTTCAGCTCGGCATACGCTTCACGCACGGTGTAGCGGCCGAAGGTCGACTGACCCGACAGGTTGGTCGAGTAGCCGGACTGCGAGAACTGGTCAGGCACGTCCGAACCCTTGACTTCACGGTGTTCGATACCGACTGCCAGGCCCAGTGCACCGGCCGGCAGTTGATACAGTTCGCCGGCCAGGTCGGCGGTGGCGCTGTTGATGGTCGAGCCGTAGGTACGGGTGCCGTTGGTGTTGATGTAGGCCAGTGCATCAGCAGTCGATGCCGATGGGCCGCCCAGGATGTCGAACGGCGTGCAGTTCGACAGCATGATCGGATTGGCTGCAGTGCCGCACTGCACGACGCCGTTGGCGTTCAGGAACGATGGGCCCACGGCTTTCTGCAGGTTCAGCAGATTGATGTTGCCGGTGTCCGACTGGGTGCCCGAAACCTTGTTGTGGTTGTAGCCGGCGCTCCAGTTCCATGCCAGATCCTTGACGGTGAATTCACCTTCCAGGGTGGCATCGATGTGCAGCGTGCGGTTTTCGTTGTCGGTGACGCGTGGCAGTTCGATCGTGCGGCGGGCGAAGAACAGGTCCTGACCGGTGCCGGCAGGAACGCCTGCAGCCTGATTGCCGAGCGGATTGTAGTAGCTGTCTGCATCGATGTAGACCGGGTAGCCCAGCTGCGAGGTCGACTGCAGTGGATAGCCGGCGATGGTGCGGGTCGACTGGCGCTGCGAGTACATCGCGGTGGTCTTCAGGCGCATGTCTTTCGGCAGTGCGATCTCACCCTTGACGAACAGCGTGTCGAGCTTGTTCGGCGACAGCAGGTCCATTTGCTGGCTGGAGTTGAACTTGTCTTCCGGGGCGCCGTTGCCGTATGCGTGGTAGCTGTTGATGTCACGCGAGTTCGCGCCCTGGCCCTTGCCGTCGAACGAACCGGTGTGGTTCAGATAGCGATTGAAGCCGCCCTGGGCGAGGGGCAGTGCGCCGCCGCCGACCGGGTTGATCGGGGCAATGCGACCCCATGGGCCGGCGCCGAGGCCGTCCAGTGGGTGCGCCGGGCCATACGACGTCGACGTGATGTCGCGCGTCTGGGTGCCCACGCGGCCCTGTTCGGTGTGCGACAGGCCGAACATCAGCGAGGCCTTGTCGTCGCCCGCGCCGTAGCTCAGCGAGAAGTCCTTGTTCTTGCCGTCGTTCTTTTCATTCTGGCCGCTGTAGATGGACAGCTGACCGCCCTGCATGTTCTTTTTCAGGATGATGTTGATCACGCCTGCAATCGCGTCCGAACCGTAGATCGAGGAGGCGCCATCCTTCAGGATTTCCATGCGCTCGATCATGGCCGACGGAATGGTCGACAGGTCGGTGAAGCCGTCAACCGACTGGGTCCAGCGCTTGCCGTCAACCAGCACCAGCAGGCGGTTCGAACCAAGGTTGCGCAGGCTGACGAACTGGCCGCCGGCTTCCGGGTTCGAGGTCAAAGAGGCCGAACGGCTGAAGTCAGGCGCGCCGGCCGATGACAGGTTGTTCAGAACGTCGCCGACGGTCACCAGACCCGACTTCTGGATCTGTTCCTGGCTCATGATCTGCAGTGGCTGGGCGGTTTCCAGGTCAACCTGGCGAATACGCGAACCGGTCACTTCAACGCGCTGTGGCGCAGCAACTTCCTGAGCGATCGCGGCGGTCATGCCAAGGGTCATGCCGCCAAGGCAAATAGCGCGGACCGAACGGGACAAGAGTGTTTCCATCATGTTGCAGAACTCCTAGGGGTGTAAGCGCAGCGGGACCTGGGTAAGGGCCGGCCACCGAAAAATGTCGCTGTGCGACTCGCTGAAAAGCGCCAACTAAATCTGTTAAACGACTTTCAAGTCAGCGATAAAACCATTTGCGGCACTTCGCTGTCAATGCGTACGCACCAGAAGGGTGAGAATGCGACCATTTTGTTGCAGAAATGTGTATTTATCCGTTTTCGATATCACAAGTAATTGACTCCCCGGTTACTTTCTGATCTAAGTTTGGGAAAATGCAAAAAAGCCCGCCCGGCTTGCGCCGGGCGGGCTTTTCACGCAATTAAATTGCGGCTTACCGTCGATTCAATGAAAACGCCTGATTGTAGCGATCGTGGACAAAACGATCGATTGGCCATTCCGGGCTGACCGGCAGTCGCGACGCGTTGTCCCCGGTGGCCGAGCCTGGCAAGCACAGGATTGCGTACGCAACAACCATTGCTTCACATTGCTATCAGCGTCATCAACAGATAAAACTCCATCAATCGGTAAAGCAGGCATGCCACAGGCGCAGCACGCTGTCGGGATGGGCGCCCACCTGGGCCGGCTCGACCCGGGTCTTGTCGTGCCCCTGCAGCCGCACGCTGTGCTGCAGCTTGCGCATCGCCCGATACGCGGCCGCAACCTGGCTGCCCAGGGCCGCGTCGATCAGGCCCAGCTCGCCGCACAGGTGCAACAGGGCAATGTTGCCGGCGTTGGCGGTCAGTTGCGGGTAGGTGTGCGCATGGCGCAGCACCAGGTATTGCACGATGAACTCGATGTCGATCATGCCGCCCGCATCGTGCTTGAGGTCGAACTGGGTGCTGCGGTTCAGGTTGGCGTCATGCATGCGTGCGCGCATCTGCACCACCTCATTCTTCAGCACGGCCGCCTGGCCGGCGCGGTCCTTGCGCAGCACCTGTTCACGGATCGCCTCGAAGCGCGCGCCGATGGCGGCGTCGCCGGCACAGAAGCGCGCCCGCGTCAGCGCCTGGTGTTCCCAGATCCAGGCTGCCTCGCTCTGGTAGCGCTCGAAGGCGGCGAGGGACGACACCAGCATGCCGCTGGCGCCGTCGGGACGCAGGGCGATGTCGATGTCGAACAGGATGCCGGCCGGCGTCGGCGCCGTCATCCAGGTGATGAAGCGCTGGGCCAGCCGGGCATACAGGGGCGGCGCGTCGCCATCGTCATCCTCGTACAGGAAGATCACATCCAGGTCGGACACATACCCCAGCTCCTTGCCGCCCAGCTTGCCGTAGGCGATGACGGCAAAGCGCGGCACCTCGCGGTGGCGGCCATTGACCGCGCGCCAGGCGTGCGTGACCACCGCGCCGACGATCGTGTCGGCCAGCGCCGACAGGTGGTCGGCCAGGTGCTCGACCGACAGTTCGCCGGCCAGGTCCAGCGCCAGCAGGCGAAACAGTTGCGCGTGGTGCGTCTCGCGCAGGATGTCGAGCTGGCGCTCGGTGTCGCCGGCAGCGTCGGTCAGCTGCGTGTCGAGGGTGGCCGCCAGTTGCGGCAGCGCTTCGGCGCCGGCGTTGCGGTCGTCCAGCAGCTCGTCGAGCAGGATCGGGTGCTGGGTCAGGAATGTGGCGGCCCAGCCGCTGGCATTGATCATGCGGATCACGCGCTCGAGGGTGTGCGGGTATTCGGTCAGCAGCGCCAGGTAGGCCGAGCGGCGCGCGATCGCCTCGAACAGGTCGAGCAGGCGGCCCAGCGTGGCGGCGTGGCTGCCCATGCCGGCATCCTTCACGACGGTGGCGATCAGGGGCAGGGCGGCCTCCACCAGCGCCAGCAGGCGCACGCGGCTGAAGTCGGGCAGGCTGGCCAGGCGCGCGCCCTGCAGCGTGTTGGTCAGGCGGCCGGCGGCTGCGCGCGTGTCGTTGAAGCCCAGCCCCGCCAGGCGCTCGGCCAGCGCATCGAGGTTGTCCAGGTCGTCGACGAGGGCCGGCGCATCGGGGTCCTGGTCGGGCGCTTCCTTGTCGGCGAAGATGGCGTCGAACTGCTGCGCCACGTAGGTGCGCTGTTCTTCCAGCTGCGCGAGCAATGTGGCCTCATCGGGGCAGCCCATCATCTGCGCCACCGTCAGGCGGTCGTCGTCGCTGACCGGCAGCGTGTGGGTCTGGGCGTCTTCGAGATATTGCAGCCGGTGTTCGAGGTTGCGCAGGAAGGTGTAGGCCGCCAGCAGGCGTTCGACGGTGTCGACCGTCAAGAGCTCACGCTCGGCCAGCAGGAGCAGCGTCTTGCGCGTGGAACGCTCGCGCAGCGCCGGATCGCGCCCGCCGCGGATCAGCTGGAAAACCTGCGCCAAAAACTCGATTTCGCGGATGCCGCCGCGGCCCAGCTTGACATTGTGGCTGCGTTCGGGATGCAGGCGCTCCTGGCGTTTCACCTCGGCGCGGATCTGGGCGTGCATCGTGCGGATCGCGTCGATCACGCCGAAGTCCAGGTAGCGCCGGAAGATGAACGGCTGCACGATCGCGTCCAGCGCCGCGATGTCGTCCGGCTCGCCCGTGACGGCGCGCGCCTTCACCCACGCATAGCGCTCCCATTCGCGGCCCTGGACGATCAGGTATTCCTCGACCATGCCGAAGCTGGCCGCCAGCGGGCCCGACTTGCCGTTGGGACGCAGCGCCATGTCGACCCGGAACACGAAGCCGTCCTCGATCACTTCGGACAAGGCCGCGCTCAGGCGGCGCCCGAGGCGGATGAAGAATTCATGGTTCGACAGCTGGCGCTGGCCGGCCTCAGCGGCCGTGTCGCCGTCTTCCGGATACACGAAGATCAGGTCGATGTCCGACGACACATTGAGTTCGCCGCCACCTTGCTTGCCCATGGCCAGCACGATCAGGTGCTGCGGGCGGCCTGAATCGTCGCCCACCGGCATCCCGTGCGCCGCGACCAGCTCGGCCATCAGGCTGGCCACATGGGTCTGGATCGCGAAGTCAGCAAAGTCTGTCATCGCGGTAATGACTTCATCCAGGTCGGCCTGGCCGCCGAGATCGCGCGCAACAATGGTCGAGATCAACAGGTTGCGCACCCGGCGCATCGCGCGCTCGAGTGGCAATCCTTTGGCCAGTTCACCCTCCAGCAGCGCGCGGAAATCGGCGTCGGCCAGCGATGCGGCGGACAAGCTGGCGAGCTGTTCTGCGCGCTCGGGCGCGGCGCCCAGCCAGCGCGCGACGAAACGCGACGCGGTGACAGGAACGGTGGATGGGACAGGCTGTGGTGCAGCGGAAACTTCGGTCATCGTTGATCCTGGGAAACGCGATGGATGGCCGTTTCAATAGGCCATTAGTCGGGGCCGGCAGGCAGTCGATGCGTTAAAATGGCCCGCTAACAGGCCGTCGCTGCTGCCCGGGTCAGCACCGATGGTAAGGTAGACGCCGCAACGCACGCAAGCGACCTGTTTTTTTGAGCTGTACATTTTTCGGCGAGCCTTTGTTATTAGCACCTTGATGCACAACCCGGATCCGCAGGCGACGTCCGCGTCCCGGCCGCTGGCCGTACGCTGGCGCCGGCTGCGCGCGTGCTACCGCTTCGCGAACCTGGCCTCGCACCATGTGCTGGGCTTTGCCGTCAAGCTGCTGCTGATTGTGTATTTCGCGCTGGCCGTGCTGTTCCTGGTGCTGCGCTACGCCATCCTTCCCAACATCGATCTGTACAAGAGCGACATCGAGCGCGTGGCCGGCAATGCGCTCGGCAGCCGCGTCACGATCGCGCAGCTGGCGGCGTCCTGGCATGGCATGCGCCCGGCGTTGTCGCTGCGCGACGTGCGCCTGCATGACCGCCGGGGCCGGCAAGTGCTGGCCTTGCCGCAAGTCAACGCCACGGTTGGCTGGTGGAGCATCGCCGCGCTCGAACCCCGGTTTGCGTCGCTTGAAATCATCGGCCCGCGCCTGGCGGTGCGGCGCGGCCACGACGGCGTGCTGGTCGTGGCCGGCGTGCGGCTCGAGCAGCAGCAGGGCAATGGCGCCGGCGCCGACTGGCTGCTGCGCCAGCGCGACATCGTCATCCGCAATGGCCGCGTCGACTGGGTCGACGAATTGCGCGGCACGCCGCCGCTGGCGCTGCAGGGCGTCACACTGGCGCTGCTCAACCGCTGGGGTGCGCACCACCTGGCGCTGACGGCGACGCCGCCGGCGCGGCTGGGCGGCCCGGTCGACATCCGCGCGCGCTTCCGGCACCGCTTCGGCCAGCAGCCGTCCGACGTCACGCGCTGGAAGGGCGAGCTGTACGCCGACCTGCGCGACGTCGACCTGGGCGCGTGGAAGCGCTTCGTCGATTATCCCATCCAGCTCGAACGGGGCCGTGGCTCGCTGCGCACCTGGATCAACGTCGACCAGGCCCGCCTGGCGGGTTTCACCGCCGACCTGGCACTGGCCGGTGTGAACGCGCGCCTGGGCCCGGACATCGCGCCGCTGCAACTGGCGCGCGTGTCGGGGCGCCTGAGCGCGCGTGAAACACTGTTGACCGGCAAAGGCGATGGCAAGCCCACCTTTGGCGCGAACGGCCACGCGATGCGGCTCGACAATTTCACGGTGGTGGCGCGCGATGGCCGCGCCTTGCCGCCTGCCACGCTCGAACAAACCTGGCGGCCCGCCGCCGATGGCAAGCCCGAGCAAGGCACGCTGCGCGCGCAGGGCCTCGATATCGGTGCGCTGGCGGCGCTGGCCCAGTACCTGCCGATCTCGCCCGTGCAGCGCGGCCTGCTGGCCGATTACGCGCCGCGCGGCCAGTTGCAGGATGTCCGCGTCGAATGGGATGGGCGCTATCCTGGCGTAACCGGCTGGCGGATCCGCGGCGACGTCGCCGGGCTGGCGTTGAAGGCCCAGGCCGCGCGCCCGGGACGGGCCGCCACACCCGGTTTCGAGAACCTGAGCGGGCGCATCGACGCCAACGAGCGCGCCGGCAGCGTCAAGCTCGACTCGCAGCAATTTGCCCTGAATATGCCGGCCTGGTTCGCCGAACCGCGCATGCCATTCGACCGCCTGGTGCTGGATGCGCGCTGGCAGTTTGACGCGGGCCGGCAATTGCAGGTCGATATCGACGACCTGGACTTTACGCAGGGCGCGTTCAAGGGATCGGTCTCGGGCCGCCACAGTATGCCGCTCACGCCCGGCCACGGACCAGGGACGGCCGACTTCACCGGCAGCCTCGACGGTTTCCCGATCAATAAAATCGGCACCTTCCTGCCGCTGTCCACGCCACACGGCCTGCACGACTGGCTGGTCGGCGCGCTGCAGGGCGGCCAGTTGCACGACACCACGCTGCGCCTGCGCGGCGACCTCGCGCAGTTTCCGTTCAAGGCTGCCGACACCGGCGAATTCCGCGTCGCCGGCCGCCTGGCAGGCGCGCGGCTCGAATACGCGCCGGGCCACCGCCATCCGGACGGCACGCCGCTGTGGCCGCTGGCCGAAGGGATCGACGGAAGCATCGTGTTCGACCGCGCGCGCATGGAAATCAATGGCAAGAGCCTGCGCACGCTGGGCGTGGCGCTGTCGAACGTCAAGGCCGTGATCCCCGACCTGGGCGCGCATGACAAGATGATGCTGGAAATCGATGGGGTGGGCGCGGGGCCACTGCAGGAATTGTTGCGCTACGTGGCCGCCACGCCGGTGCTGGGCTGGATCGGCCACTTTACCGAAGACACGCAGGGCACCGGCAATGCCAAGCTCGACCTCAAGCTGCGCCTGCCGCTGTCGCACCTGAACGAAACAAAAGTGCAGGGCAGCCTGCAGTTGCAGGGCAATGATGTCGTGCTGTTCCCTGAACTGCCGGCGCTGCAGAATGCCCAGGGAAAGATTGCGTTCCACGACCACGGCTTTGGCCTGGAAGGCGTCGGCGCCGACTTCCTGGGCGCGCCGCTGGCCGTGGGCGGCGGTACGACGCCGGACGGCAGCACGCGCGTGACGCTGGCCGGCACGCTGTCGGCCGAGGGCATGCGCCGCACCGCGCCGGCGCCGGCGCTGGGGCGTCTGGCCGAACGCCTGTCGGGCAGCACGCCGTATCGGGGCGAGATCGTCGTCAAGGCCGGGCATCGCACGATCACGATCGATTCGGCGCTGGCCGGGCTGGGCATCGAACTGCCGGCGCCGCTGAACAAGGTGCAGGACGCGAACCTGCCGCTGCACTTCGTGCTCGAAGGCGAGCCGACCGTCGAGGGCCTGGCGCGCGACGTCATCCGCGTCGGCGTGGGGCAGGGACTGGCCGCGCGGTATGAACGTGAAAAGCAGGGCAAGGGCGCCTGGCGCGTGACCCATGGCGGCATTGGCGTGAACGTGCCGGCGCCGCGTCCGGACCAGGGCCTGATGGTACACCTGGACATGAAGGCGCTGAACGTCGACCACTGGCTGGCGGCAGGCCGCGCCATTGCCGGCATGGACGTCAAGTCGGCTGCCCCGGCAGCGGATGCACCCCCAGCCAGCGGCGCCGATGTCACCCAGTACGTGCTGCCGGCGGTGGTGGCCGGCCGTGTCAGCGAACTGACGGTGGGCGAGCGGCGCGTGGCCGACGTGGTCATCGGTGCCACGCACGTGGGCGACACGTGGCGCGCCAACCTGCACTCGCGCCAGGCCAGCGGCTATCTCACCTGGGCCGAAACGCCCAGCGGCCTGGGCAAGGTCACGGCGCGCCTGGCGTCGCTCGTGATCCCCGAATCGGCCGAGGCCGAGGTCAAGGACCTGCTTGAGTCGAACAAGGGCGCCACGGCCAGCATTCCCTCGCTCGACATCGTGGCCGAGCGCTTCGAGCTGTTCAACAAGAACCTGGGGCGCCTGGAACTGAACGCCAGCAATGTGCGCGCACTGGCCGGGCGCGAGTGGCGCATCGACCGCCTGGCGCTGAGCAATCCCGATGGCAAGCTGAACGCATCGGGCCGCTGGCTGACCAAGGATGGCAAGAGCAATACCAGCCTGAACTTCGCGCTCGACATGGACAATGCCGGGCGCCTGCTCGACCGCATGGGCTTCCCGGACACCATCGGGCGCGGCAACGGCTACCTGCGCGGTGACATCTCGTGGGCCGGCCTGCCGTATGCGATGGACATCCCGAGCCTGTCGGGCCAGATCGAGATGAATGTGGAGTCGGGCCAGTTCCTCAAGCAGGACCCGGGCGCGGCCAAGCTGCTGGGTGTGCTCAGCCTGCAAGCCTTGCCGCGCCTGCTCAAGCTCGACTTCCATGACGTGTTTTCCGATGGCCTGGCGTTCGATGGCATCACGGCCAACGCGATGATCACGCGCGGCGTGGTGCGCACCGATAATCTCAGGATGCATGGCGTGGCGGCCACCGTCCTGATGAACGGCACGGCCGATATTGCCAATGAGTCGACCAATCTGCGCGTGGTCGTGATCCCGGAATTCAATCTGGGCACCGGCCCGCTCGTGTATGGCCTGGCCGTCAATCCGGTGCTGGGCCTGGGCGGCTACCTGGCCCAGCTGTTCCTGCGCGCGCCGGTGATGAAGGCGCTGACTTACCAGATGCAGGTGACAGGGCCGTGGAAATCGCCGACCATTACCAAAATCCCCAACGGACCTGACAACATCCCTGTCAGCACGCCAGCCACCCCCACCGCCAGCAAGGAATGACATGACGACCGTAGCCGCGATCCAGATGGTTTCCACTCCACACCTTGACGACAACCTGATTACCGTGCGCCGCCTCGTGGCCGAGGCCGCCGGGAAGGGCGCCACGCTCGTGGCCTTGCCCGAGTACTGGCCGATCATGGGCATGACCGATGTCGACAAGGTGGCGCTGGCCGAAGACCCGGGCGCCGGGCCGATCCAGGAATGCATGGCGGAACTGGCGCGCGAGCACGGCATCTGGCTGGTCGGCGGCACGCTGCCGATCGTCTCGCCGAGCGCCGGCAAGGTGCTCAACACCACGCTCGTGTATGACCCGCAGGGCGTGTCGATGAGCCGTTACGACAAGATCCACCTGTTCGGCTTCAACAAGGGCACGGAATCGTACGACGAGGCGCGCACCATCGTGCCGGGCGATACGGTGGGCGTGTTCGATGCACCGTTCGGCCGCGTCGGATTGTCGGTGTGCTATGACCTGCGCTTTCCCGAGCTGTACCGCGCGATGGGCGAGTGCGCACTGATCATCGTGCCGGCCGCGTTCACCTACACCACCGGCCGCGCGCACTGGGAAGTGCTGCTGCGGGCGCGCGCCATCGAGAACCAGTGCTATGTGCTGGCCGCGGCCCAAGGCGGCATGCACGTCAATGGCCGGCGCACCTGGGGCCACAGCATGCTGGTCGACCCGTGGGGCGAGGTCAAGGCGGTGCTGCCGGAAGGCGAGGGCGTGATCACAGGCGAACTCGATCCGGCATTCCTGCACGGCGTGCGCGACAGCCTGCCGGCGCTGCGCCACCGGAAGATGTAGTACAGGCAGTGTACCGGGCGCAGCGATGCGAATAAACGGGATATGGCACAATGCCCGTTCCAACCGAACGCATGAATCGACCCACAATGACGCCATTCGAACCGAACCTGTCCTCCATCGCTGTTGCCCGCGACGTCCTCCTGACGCCATTCGGCCTGGACGAAGACAAGCTGCTGCGCGCGCTGGGGACGATGTTCACGCACAAGGTCGACTACGCCGACCTGTACTTCCAGTTCACCAAGAGCGAAGGCTGGAGCCTCGAAGAAGGCATCGTCAAGAGCGGCAGCTTCTCGATCGACCAGGGCGTCGGCGTGCGCGCCGTGTCGGGTGAAAAGACGGCGTTTGCGTATTCCGACGAGATTTCCGAACAGGCGCTGCTGGACGCTGCTGCCGCCACGCGCACGATCGGGCGCCAGGGTGCCGGGCGCATCAAGATCGCGCGCAGCACCCAGCACAGCGGCGGGCGTTCGCTGTACCTGCCCAACGATCCGCTGGCCTCGCTCGATGCGACGGCCAAGGTGACGCTGCTCGAGCGCGTCGAAAAGATGGCGCGCGCGAAAGACCCGCGCGTGGTGCAGGTGATGGCGGGCCTGGCCGGCGAATACGATGTCGTGCTGGTGCTGCGCAGTGACGGCGTATTGGCGGCCGATATCCGGCCGCTGGTGCGCGTGTCGGTGACTGTCATCGCCGAGCAGAACGGGCGGCGCGAAGTCGGTTCGTCCGGCGGCGGCGGGCGCTTCGACTATGGCTACTTTACCGACGAGGTGCTCGATCGCTATGCGACCGATGCCGTCAAGGCGGCCTGCGTGAACCTGGAAGCACGGCCGGCGCCGGCCGGTCCGATGACGATCGTGCTGGGCCCGGGCTGGCCCGGCGTGCTGCTGCACGAAGCCGTCGGCCATGGCCTGGAGGGCGACTTCAACCGCAAGGGCTCGTCGTCGTATGCCGGCATGATCGGCCAGCGCGTGGCGGCCAAGGGCGTCACCATCGTCGACGACGGCACGCTGCAGGACCGGCGCGGCTCGCTCAATGTCGACGACGAAGGCAATCCGACCCAGTGCACGACGCTGATCGAGGACGGCATCCTGAAAGGCTATATCCAGGACACGATGAACGCGCGCCTGATGAAGATGCCCGT
>Ga0308158_10000303_pt1 | contig 95927 bp, 98 predicted proteins | sample PhyBR2_FD_201038 | JGI IMG/M metagenome (GOLD analysis project Ga0308158, IMG submission 201038) | Phyllosphere microbial communities from UC Gill Tract Community Farm, Albany, California, United States - DLSLB.R2 | ecosystem: Host-associated > Plants > Phyllosphere > Unclassified | place: USA... | reverse complement strand
GTACAATCCGTCAGGACAGCAGCCAAAACGTCGTAGACAGAACAGGGCCAGGGGCGGCGGAGCCCTGCGGAGCCGGCACTGGACCCCCAGCCGGCCGCGCCAGCGGACGCCCTATTCCCGTGTGAGCCCTGCGAATCCTCCATCAGCACCCCCAGTCTTCTTCGGCGTCCCTGGCATTGGCGGCCGCGCGCCCCGGTCACTGGCACTGAGTGTGCGAATGGCGGTCCGCCGCAGCCGACCCACCGCGCAAGCCGGCCACGACGGCGGACCGCCACCGGTGACCGCCCCGGCAACGGGACGGCCACCTGAAGGGACTAGTCTCCGAGGAGTTCGGCCAGTTCGGCCGCATCAGACACCAGCACCGCCACGCCTTCCTTCAGGAGCCTGTGGCATCCTGCCGAGTTGGCGCTGTGCACGCTCCCGGGAACGGCCGCGACATGCCGGGCAATGGTTTCGGCGTGGTGGGCGGTGTTCAGCGCCCCCGAGCGCCAACGGGCTTCCACCACACAGGTCACCCCGGCGAGGGCGGCAATGATGCGGTTCCTCTGCAGGAACCTGTGTCGGGTCGGGGCGGAACCGGGCGGGAGCTCCGAGAGGGTCAGCCCGTTGCCGCGGATCGCGGCCGCGAGGTCCGCGTTACCTGACGGGTAGTCACGGTCCAAGCCTCCGGCCAGTACCGCAATGGTCGCCGGTCCTTCTCCCAGGCTTCCGGCCAACGCGGCCCGATGCGCGTGCGCATCGATGCCGTAGGCCAGCCCTGAGATCACGCAGATTCCACGTTGGGTCAACCCGTATGCCATATCTCCGGTTACGGAGGCGCCGTAGCTGGTGGAGTCCCGGGATCCGGTCAGGGCCACACACTTCGAGGGCGCTGGGATGCCGTTGTCGATGTTGCCCCGGTACCAAAGCCCGTATGGGGCGTCGGGCAGATCGTCCAAGCCTTCGGGCCAGTGTTCATCTCCTGGGATGAGGAACCCGCCGCCCAGGCGTTCGATGGTGGCCAGGTCCTTCTCCGGGTCGACCTCCGGAACCCGTGGAGCCCATCGGCGCAACGATTCTGACAGTTCTTCGACCGTGGCCTCCGGAATGGCATGTACGGGCTGCGCGCCGGTGGCAAGCCTCAACGCGGCGTACGCGCCGAGCCTGCCCACGAGGGCCCGCCCGACACGGTCGCCGGGTTCGAAGAGTCGGGTCAGGGCTGCGCGTGCAATGCGATCGTTCATGGTTTCTCTCGTCCTTTGCTGAGGATCCGGTGGGTAGGGCGGCCTTGGTGACCGGCCAGCTTCCCCTCTCCCCCGTTGTTTTTGCTGCTGGCGAAGCTTGCGGAGCTGTGGCCGACGGAGGCCTGTCTACCCGCAAGGGCAAGGGGCGGGAAATTCCCGGAGGAAATCAGCGACGCAGGAGCGCCGCAGGGAAATTCCCGGCACGCAGACCCCGGAGTTCACGGAGGGGCTAGACGGGCCGGAGCGGACACGTACAATCCCTTGGGACAGCAGCCAAAACAAGAGAAATGCTTCTACAGACCGAGCGAAGCGAGGCCCGTCACACAGCGCCCGGCGCTATGAACATGGAAGTTCGCCGAGCGCTCTCAACGGGGCAGAGGAAAGGCACCAGCATTATGAAAGGGCACTGCTTTTCAAGACATCACCGCTCCCACTCCCGCAACGGAGTCGGGTGTCAATGTGGCGCGATATGGCCGGTTTTGTGGTGCTAAATGGCGGCCTGCTGGCCGGCAAAGGCTCGTGACCGCCGGTAGAAGGTTGCTCGGGACATTCCCCAGTCGCGGGCAACCTGCGAAGCGGGCTCTCCACCTAGTACCAATCGGACAGCAGTTCGAATCTGGCTATCGGTATCCCGACGGGGCCGCTGTCAGTTTCAGAAGTCGTCTGCACTGGCTCCTGCGGAAGTACGGGACTGGTGCAGGCGACTCCCGACATGGACGTGTTCGAAGTCGCGTGCACCAACCGTCATTTGTTTGAAGACGCGTGCACCAACCGCCACAGACGATAGGGGCTTTTAGTCGTCCCACTGGGTCTCGGCGGTCAGCGTCTCTGGGGGACGTGGTGGCAGATATCGGTAGAGGCTGGAGCGGGTTATACCCGTGGCTTTGACGATCTCGGAGATGGACCGATCCTCTTGGTCGCGAAGATGGGCCGCATAGGCGAGCTTCGCTGGATCGACGACGCTGGGGCGGCCGATCCTTTTGCCCTTGGCAGCAGCAACGGCACGGGCGTGGGCTGCGCGTTCGATCGCGTAGGTTCGTTCCATTTGGCCGAAGAGCGCGAGCATCACGACTGCCAGCTGCGACATGGGATCCTCCGGATTGGCGGAATCAACCCGGATCGGGTCAGCCAGGTTCCGGACTCCGACGCCGCGGCCTGCCAGGTCGTGGATGAGGTTCAGGGTGTCTCGGACGGTGCGGCCCAGCCGGTCCAGGGTATGCACCACGATCACGTCCCCCTCGCGGGCGTGGTCGAGGGCTTCATGAAGTCCGGGCCGGTTTGTGGTGGATCCGGACTTCTTGTCCACGTAGGTGTGCCGGGCGGGGATGCCCTCGCCGCGTAGTGCTTCGATCTGCCGGTCGAGGTCCTGTTTCGCGGTCGAGACGCGGGCGTACCCAATTTCCATGGGACCACTGTACCGATACTTATCCTGCACGCTCCGAACGGGACGTCTAAAAGAAGATAGTTGTGGAACGGCACCTGGTCGCGTGTCGCCATTTTTGGAAGGGCAGGTTCTGGTTGTTCCACTTCCTAGGAAATGAACCGCCCTTTGAACGTTGTAGGAATTCAACAAATGGCCCGGTCAACCTCCTGCCAGCTGCCAGCGTCAGCCCGGACCGGCCCTCTCTAAAGGTGGCCGCGGGAACCTGTCGCCGTCCTGCGGGTCGGCCGTAGTCCGGTTTCCCGGTTCCAAAGACCACTCATAGGGTGATCGTGGTTGTCAGTTTCAGAAGTCGTTTGCACGGAATGTCCGAACTCGTCTGCACTGGTTGTAATACGTCGGCACGCAGAGGCCGCGCTTCCGCGTGCCGGCGCAGGGCGCAAGCGTCAGGGAAAGCCGCGTGGATTCAGAGCCTGGCGTAGGCCCAGCCGTCCCATTGGCGCTGGGCAAGGTGGGCGATGGCCGCGGCAATCATGCCGATGCCGGGCGCCAGGTCCTTGTCTTCCAGACCTGCGGACCTCATGCTGTTGCCGCAGGCGATGATGCTCACGTCGAGTTGCCGGGCGTTGTTGACGGCTTCGATGTCAGCTGAGTCCATGGCGAGAAGTTTCACACCCGGACCCTGAACAACCACTTCAATACCAGCTCCCGGGCCGAGTGCGGCGCGGGCGTTGGAGGCGCTGCGGAGAATACCGGCCAGTGAGTCTTGCTCAAGCGGACCGGCTGAGTGAATGAGTAAGCCCCTGCCGTCTCCATCTTTCGCGGTTTCAGCGGGCGTCCTGTTTATGGACGCCATTACTCTGTTGTTTCACTCAGCGAGGCGAGGGCCTTACGAAGGCGCTTGCCGGCGTCGTCGGCTACTTCTTTGACCGGCGGGGCGCTGCTGAGTTGGACCATGGTCTCGGGGTCGATGGCTTCCACCGTGGTCTCGTCGGCAGCTTTGTTCCGGCGCACCACGACATTGCACGGCAGGAGGGCACCGATTTCGGGTTCGGCGGCGATGGCGCGGCTGGCCAGGGCCGGGTTGCAGGCGCCGAGGATGACGTAGTCGCCGACGGCGTCCGTGGCTTCGGCGCCAAGCTTGGCTTCGAAGGTTGAGCGGACGTTGATTTCCGTCAGGATTCCGAATCCCTGGGCTGACAGGGCGTCCCGGGTGCGGGCCAGGGCTTCGGTCCATGGAAGAGCGACTGTGGTGGTGATGGTGTACGTCATGGTTCTCCTTGGGCTCTTCGAAAGCAGGTTTGGTCAGGCGAGGGAGAGGAAGAGCTTCTCGAGGTCTTTCTTGTCCATCGTTGCGTCCTTCTGGACGATGCACTGTTCCAGCCCTGTGGCGATGATGGCGAACCCGGCCCGGTCGAGCGCCTTTGAGACGGCGGCGAGCTGGGTGACGACGTCCTTGCAGTCCCGGCCTTCTTCCAGCATTCGGGTCACCGCGGCGAGCTGGCCGTGGGCCCGCTTCAGGCGGTTGATGACAGGGGTGAGTTCTGAGGGATTGAGTTCCAAGGGTTTCTCCAAACGTCGGGGCTTCCCTCCACCTTATACCCCCTAGGGTGTTTTGACTACCCCCGGGGGTATCTGTAATACTCGGTGGGGTATCCACCCGACCCCTTCCGAGAGGCCAATCATGACTTCCCCTTCCACGGCACCGACCGTTACCGCACTCGCCCCTGAAGCCCTCCAGTCCTGGTTCAAAGAGCACCAGGACCTCGTGGTGATCGATGTCCGCTCCGCCGCGGAGTTTGAGTCCATGCACATCCGTGGCTCCTACAACGTGCCGTTGCCGCTGCTCTCCGAGCACACTGACGAACTCGCCGCCCGGCTGGGTTCCCGCGTGGTCCTGGTCTGCCAGTCCGGCGTGCGCGCCGAGCAGGCCCGCCAGCGCCTTGGCAAGGCCGGAATCGACACCGCCTATGTCCTCACCGGTGGCGCACCCGGTTTCGCCGCCGCCGGCGGCGATGTCGTCAAGGGCAAGGACCGCTGGGATCTGGAGCGCCAGGTCCGCCTGGCTGCCGGATCCCTGGTGATGCTGGGCCTGGTGGGAGGCAAGCTCGTCTCCCCCAAAGTCCGCATGCTCGCCGGCGCCATCGGCACGGGCCTGACATTCTCGGCTGCAACCAACACCTGCGCCATGGGTAAGGCCCTCTCGGCCATGCCGTGGAACAAGGCCGCCAAGGAGCCCACCCGCGGAAGCGCCATCCTGCAGCTTCCCGTTCCGACAGCTGACGAGGACGCCGCGGCATGATCCCGGCCCTGGGTCTGGGGCTCGTCGTCGGCATCGTTCTTGGCATTGTGGGCGGCGGCGGGTCCATCATCGCTGTCCCGGCCCTGGTCTACGGGGTGGGCATGTCCCCGGCGCAGGCGATTCCGACGTCCCTGCTGGTGGTGGGCGTATCCTCGCTGGCTGCCCTGCTTCCCCGGATCCGGGCCGGCCTGAACTGGCCCGTGATCGCATTGGTCGGGGCTGCCGGAATTCCGGCGGCCTGGGCCGGCGCGGCCGTAGGCAAACTCCTGGATCCAAACATCCTGATGCTGGCCTTCGCCGTGATCATGGTGGCTGCGGGCATCCGGATGCTCAGCAAGCCCCGCGAAAGCGAGGGATCCTGCAGCACCGGGCCACACCGGGCGTTCCGGTCCTGCGCCCCGAAGGCTGTGGGCGTTGGCCTGCTGGTCGGGTTCCTCACCGGGCTTCTTGGCGTGGGCGGCGGCTTCCTCATCACCCCCGCGCTGACCATCTTCCTGGGCCTGCGCATGAAACAGGCCGTAGGAACATCCCTGGCGATCATTGTCATCAACTCCGCTGCCGGGTTCAGCGCCCATGCCGCCGGCTACACCATCGACTGGGCCACCACCCTGGCATTCGCGGTCCCGGCAATTGTGGGATCAGTCGTTGCCGCACGGCTTGCACGCCACCTGCACGACAAGCACATCCGCATCTCATTCGCGGTACTCATCTTCGCCGTCGCGGCGTGGGTCACCGCCGGCACCGTCACCGCCTGACACATCCATAAAGGAGAACACCATGGGACTGATCCATTCCCTCAAGAAAGCCTTCAGCAAGCCGCACAAAACCATATCCGTGCCGCAGGCCAAGGAACTCCTGGGTTCCGGCGCCACGCTCATCGACGTCAGGTCAGCCCAGGAATGGCGGACCGGCCGGGCCCCACAAGCCAAGCACGTCCCCCTGGACCGGCTCCAGGCCAGCACGGCCGGGATCCAGAAATCCCGGCCCGTCATCGCCGTGTGCGCCTCCGGAGTGCGGTCCGCCTCTGCGGCACGCCTCCTCGCCGCCAAGGGCTACGACGCCTACTCGCTGCGCGGCGGCATGGCCGCCTGGCGCCAGGCCGGCGAGTCCGTCCGCTAGACCGCCAGCTTTACACCCAGCCGAAAACCACTTCAAAGGAGAACTCCCATGGCTGAAATCACCATCACCGAAACCGACCAGCGCCGCACCGCCGCCCGCATCCTCGATGTCCGAGAGGACTTCGAAGTCGCCGAAGGCATGATTCCAGGCGCACTGCACATCCCCATGGGCCAGCTGCAGGCCCGCCTGGGTGAACTGGACCCGGGCGTCCCCGTCATCGCCGTCTGCCGCAGCGGCAACCGGTCGGCACGCGTCGCGGACGCCCTCAACGGCGCCGGCTTCACCGCGGACACCATGACCGGCGGCATGACCGCCTGGACCCGCGCCGGCCTCCCCACCACCTAAGCCACAAACACCCGCCCTAAAAAGCCCGAAAGGACACAACAGACCATGGCAACCATCGACGTCACGGAACAGAGCTTCACTGAAACCCTGGAGAACAACGAGATTGTCTTCGTTGACTTCTGGGCGGCCTGGTGCGGCCCCTGCCGCATGTTCGCCCCCACCTACGGCGCCGCCGCCGAGCGCCACCCGGACATCGCCTTCGCCAAGGTGGATACCGAAGCCGAGCAGGCCCTCGCCGCCGCCGCGAACATCACCTCCATCCCCACCCTGATGGCCTTCAAGGACAAGACCCTGGTCTTTTCCCAGCCCGGAGCGCTCAACGCCACCGGCCTGGAGGAAGTCATCCAGGCCGTCAAGAACCTTGACGTGGACCAGCTCCGCGCCGAGGCCGGACACCAGCACGCCTGACACGATGCCAGGCCAGGCGTTCCGCACGGTCACGGCCGACGAACTCGCCGCCATCTGGCCCCGCGCCACACTGGTGGATGTCCGGGGCCAGGAGGAGCATGCCGCGGCATACATCCCCGGGAGCCTGAACATTCCCTTGGACGACCTGACCTCCCGGCTCGCAGACCTGCCCAACGGCACGATCTACGTGCTGTGCGGGTCGCGGAAGCGGAGCAGCCAGGCCGCCCGCATCCTCACCGACCGCGGATACACCACAGTCAACGTGGCCGGCGGGATCACCGAGTGGTACCGCGCAGGCCATCCAGTCACCTACCGACAGTCCCTTGAACAACGCTCCCGGCAAGGAAAGGGCCACCTGTCTGCGAGCCTGCCGGGCTTGTTCCGCAAATGGTCCCGCAGGAAATACTCCTAGGCCTCAACCCATTTGCTGCATACCCCCGGGGGTATCTATACTGAACTCAGAACAAACCTCCCAATCCCCCTTCACGAAGGAGAGCACCACATGCTTATCGAACGCATTTACGACGAAGACCTCGCCCAGGCAAGCTACCTGATCGGCTGCCAGGCCAAGGGTGAAGCGGTAGTGGTCGACGGCCGCCGCGACATCGCCGTCTACCAGGACCTTGCCAAGAAGAACGGTATGAAGATCGTCGCCGTCACCGAAACCCACATCCACGCCGACTACCTCTCCGGCACCCGCGAACTGGCCGCGGCCACCGGCGCCCAGATCTACGTCTCGGGTGAAGGCGGACCGGACTGGCAGTACGGGTTCGACGGCGAGCGACTCTTCGACGGCGACAAGATCACCCTGGGCAACATCAACCTCCAGGCAGTGCACACCCCCGGCCACACCCCGGAACACCTGTCCTTCCTGATCACCGACGGCGCGTTCAGCGACCAGCCCGGCTACCTGCTCTCCGGGGACTTCGTCTTCTCCGGTGACCTGGGCCGGCCCGACCTGCTCGACGAGGCAGCCGGCGGCATCGACACCCGGTTCGCCGGAGCCAAGCAGCTCTTCGCCAGCCTGCGGGACAAGTTCCTGACCCTGCCGGACTACGTCCAGGTCCACCCCGCCCACGGCGCAGGCAGCGCCTGCGGCAAGGCCCTCGGTGCCATCCCTTCCTCCACGGTCGGCTACGAACGCCTCTACGCCTGGTGGGGTCCCTACCTTGCCGCCAACGACGAGCAGGGCTTCATCGGCGAACTCCTCGACGGGCAGCCGGACGCGCACGCCTACTTCGGCCGCATGAAACGCGAAAACCGTGAAGGCCCGGCCGTCATGGGCGAACGCACCCCGTTGCCCGAGCTCGCCACGGAAATCGTTGCCGCAGGCCTGGCAGAGGACACCCTGACCTTTATCGACACCCGATCCAACAGCGAGGTCCACGAAGGCACTGTCGCCCGGTCCCTGAACGTTCCCGCGGGCAAGTCCGTGGCCAGCTACGGGGCCTGGGTGGTCAACCCGGAAACGGACAGGAACCCGCTGGTGCTGCTGGCAGCGGATCAGGAACAGGCTCAGGAGATGTGGGACCACCTGGTCCGCGTCGGCATCGACAACGTGGCCGGCTACCTGACCGGCATCGACGGGCTGCCCACCTTCACGCCGAAGCTGATCCAGCCCGAGGAACTCGAGAAGTTCGACGCCGCGATGGTGCTGGATGTCCGCAACAAGACCGAGCACCAGGCCGGGCACGTCCCGGGCTCGTACCAGCTCAGCGGTGGCCGCGTCATGTGGCACCTGGATGAGCTGCCCGCCGAGGGCACCATCGTGTCCTACTGCCAGAGCGGGGTCCGGAACTCCGTGGCCGCCAGCGCCCTACGCCGCGCCGGGTACGACGTCGTCGAACTCGACGGCAGCTACGCCGCGTGGAACGCCTGGCAGCAGGCCCGCGAATCCGTGTCCACGAACTAACACAAAAGAGCGCACGAAACGCTAAATAAAGCCAAGGCGGCGGCACGGGAACCCGGCCGCCGCCAGAGCTTTGCCTGCGACCATCCCGCACCGACACCTGGGAGCACATCCGTGAGATCCGGCACCACCCCTTCCCCGCGGCGTCCCGGGCCAAGGAATTCCATCGCACTGGGCCTGCGCCAAAACCTGGCGCAGTTCATGCTCCTCGTTGCCGTCAACGCCCTCGTGGGCGGAACCCTCGGCCAGGAGCGCACGGTCCTGCCGCTGCTGGCCGAAAAAGTCTTCCACCTCGATCTGTACACGTCCGCGCTGACGTACATTCTGGCGTTCGGTCTGGCAAAAGCCGCCACCAACTACTTCGCCGGAACCCTCTCGGACCGGTACGGCCGCAAGCCGGTCCTCGTCGCCGGCTGGCTCATCGCCGTACCCGTCCCCCTGCTGCTGATCTTCGGGCCTTCCTGGGGCTGGATCGTCGCCGCCAACGTGGTGCTCGGCATCAGCCAGGGCCTGACCTGGTCGACCACCGTCATGATGAAAATGGACGTTGTCGGGCCCGAACGCCGCGGCCTGGCCATGGGGCTGAACGAAGCCGCCGGTTACCTGGGCGTCGCGGGCACCGCACTGGCCACCGGCTACATCGCCTCCACCTACGGGCTCCGTCCGGGACCGTTCCTGCTCGGCGCTGTCTTCGTTGCCGTCGGCCTCGGCCTGTCCGTGCTGACCATCCGCGAAACACACCACCACGCCCAGGCCGAAGCCGCCCAACACGTCCCCGTCCACGCCGCCAGCCACGCCGGGCTGAGCAACCGCGAGGTCTTCACCCTGACCAGCTTCCGGGACAAGTCCCTGTCCGCCGTCAGCCAGGCCGGCATGGTGAACAACCTCAACGACGGCCTTGCCTGGGGACTCTTCCCGGTCCTGTTCGCCGCCGCAGGGCTCAGCATCGAACGCATCGGCATCCTTGCCGCTCTCTACCCGGCCGTCTGGGGCGCCGGGCAGCTGGTCACCGGCGCGCTCTCGGACCGGATCGGGCGCAAACCCCTGATTGTCTCCGGCATGCTCGTCCAAGCCCTGGCACTGGGCATGGTCGCACTCGGACAGGATTTCGGCACCTGGCTCGCCGCCGTCATCCTGCTCGGTGCCGGCACCGCCATGGTCTACCCCACACTGCTCGCAGCGATCGGCGACGTCGCCAACCCCGGATGGCGGGCACGCTCGGTAGGAATCTACCGGCTGTGGCGCGATGGCGGGTTCGCCGTCGGCGCCCTGCTCTCCGGCATCATCGCCGATGCTTACGGCATCCCGGCAGCCGTAGGGACCGTCGCCGCCCTGACTGCGCTCTCCGGCATCATCGTTGCCCTCCGCATGCGTCCCGCCGACCACCTGACCCGCCGCCCCGCAGGGTGATCAGGGCTGAGGGCAATTGGCCGCCCGGCGACACCGTCCTGGCAACCACCCCACAAGGGATCCGCCGCTCAACGGACGGCGGTACGACCTGGAACACGGTGAACTCCGGACCAGTGGTCCAATTCGCCGCCTTCGCCAGTCCCGCCGAGGCGGGCGGAGTCGAACCCGACGGGACTGTCCACACCTCGGCAGACGCCGGCGCGACCTTGACCCGAAAGGGCAAAATCCAAGGAACCGTCCAGGCTGTAGCAGCAGTCAAGGGCCCGGAGGCAAACCCCTCGATCTAGGCCGCCACGCCCAGCGGGCTCGCTGTCTCCACCGCCGGCGGAGTCACGTTCCGCCCCGCCAACGCCTCCTGACCGCACTGCAGGATCTGCGCCGAGGCCGGCCACCGGTGGGAAGTGGCCTGCCCGACGCTCCTGGCTGCAGCCTGAGTACCAGCAGGCCTTCCGCCGGCTGGTGCGGATGCGCAGAAAATCGGCCCGGGTGGGCCGGGACCTCGGCCTCTACCTGTCAGCCGGTGCCGCGCGAAGAATAGGAGTACAAACTCTTGGAAGCGAAAGGCGCCGGTCATGATGTGGGGTTACGGACAAGGCATGGGGTGGATGTGGCTCTGGGCTCTTCTGCTGTTCATCGGGATCGCACTGCTGGTGTTGCTGGCCGTCAGAGTCTTTGGGGGCGGCGTCCGTGGTGGATACGGGCCGCAGGGCCCCCCGGGGCCAGGCGGACCGCCACCTGCCGGAGAGAGTAGTGCCCGTCAGATCCTCGCCGAGCGCTTTGCGAGAGGAGAACTTACCGCGGACCAGTACCGCGATCACCTCAAAGTGCTCGGTGAGGGCCCCTAGTGCAGCCCATCAGCCGTCGCCAGGCGTTGCTGCTGGGAGGATTCGGCATTGCGGGGACGGTGGCCGGCGGTGCCGGGATGATCTGGACCCTGTCGTCTCGGGAGACTCCCGTTTCGGGAAGCGAACTGACCCAGCCTCCGGAGGAACGGAGCACAGACGGCCAGCTCCAGGTGCGGCTCGAAGCCGCACCTGGACAGATACTGTTGGCCGGCCGGCAGGCCGCAGCCCTCGGCTACAACGGCGGCATCCCCGGCCCGACGCTTCGCTTGCGCGCGGGCGATGTCCTGAAGATCGGGCTCGTCAACAACCTGACCCAGGCCACCAACCTGCACGTGCACGGTCTCCACGTTTCCCCCGAGGGCAACGGGGACAACGTCTTCGTTTCGGTCGCGCCCGGCAGCACCTTCGACTACGAATACAAACTTCCCGGGGATCACCCTCCGGGCGTGTACTGGTATCACCCCCACCACCACGGCATGGTCGCGGACCAGATCTTCGCAGGCCTCTTTGGAGCAATCATCGTCGAGGATCCTGAACCCATCGAGTCAAGTGTCGAACGCGTAATGGTCATTTCGGACACCACGTTGGACGGCCTGGGGAACATCTCGGCAGTCCCGGCGATGGAACGGATGATGGGCCGGGAGGGTGAACTGATCCTTGTCAACGGTCAAAGCAACCCGCAATTCAGGGCCCGCCCCGGGCACCGCGAAAGATGGCGCATCATCAACACCTGCGTGGCCCGCTACCTCCGGCTGCGGCTCGACGGACAGCAGCTGCAGCTCCTCGGCAGGGATTCCGGCCGCTCCCCGACACCAGAGAGTGTGGATGAACTTCTTCTGACGCCCGGAAACCGGGCAGACCTCCTCGTGTCTACCACCTCCGGCGACTCCGTGCTGCGTGCGTTCTACCAGAACCGGGGAAGCATGTCGGGAATGATGGGGCCGGGATCCGGAGCACGCAATCCTGCGGACCAGCCGGACGGCGCCGCACTGGCCACTCTCCGCGTAGCGGGCGAACCGGTCTCATCCTTACTGGCCGTGCCCACCCAGAAGGGGCTGGGAGACTTGCGGTCAGCCCCCGTCGCGGCACACCGGCAGATCGTCCTGGCCGCTGGCATGGGCATGGGCGGGGGTGGCGGCATGATGCGTTTCACCATCAACGGCAGGGAATTCAACACGGCCAGAACAGACACCACGGTAGCGGCCGGGAATGTGGAGGAATGGACACTGATCAACACCAGTCCCATGGACCATCCGTTCCACCTGCATGTCTGGCCGATGCAAATCATCGAGGAAAACGGGCATGGGACTAACTCTGTCGTCTGGCAGGACGTGGTCAACGTACCCGCAAACGGGCGCGTAAAGGTCAGGGTGGCTTTCAAGGACTTCCGTGGACGCTCGGTTTACCACTGCCACATCCTGGATCACGAGGACCTCGGCATGATGGGTTCTATCGAAGTCCGGTGAGAAGTCGCATCGACGCACCCCTGCACATACTGGCCGCCACTCAGCTGGCGAAATCTCACGATCGAGCGCACCACACGCTGTCATTGCCGAAGGCACAACCTGCGGTCGACCGCTGGGCCGGGTTTGACACGCGGAAACATTGTCACCTGGGCGCTTCTCAATAACGAAGGATCCTGAGAAGAGTTCGAATCGAGAATCCCGGGGACGATCGCTCATAGAAGTGGCGCGGCGTTCTGCCGCAGAAAACTGGCTCGAAAAGAAAAAAGCGGTAACCCCGCCCCGGTGGGCCGGAGTGTAAAAGACCTCCTGGACTTCGCCGGCGGACTGAACGATCGCGGCGTAGGATTCGTCAGCCTCACCGACGCGATCGACACCATCACAGTCTCCGGAGGCTTCTTCTTCAACGTCATGGCCTCCCTAGCCCAGATGGACGGGAACTCATGGTTGAACGCACCCAGGCCGGCCTGCAGGCGGCTCGCGAACAAGGGCGGGTTGGCGGCCGCAAACGGATCATGACAGATGCCAAGATCCGCTCCGCCCGAAAACTCCCCAACCAAGGAACACCGCCCCGGGAGGTTGACGACACCCTAGGCGTCTCCGTGCCGACCCTCTACCGGTGGGTCCCGGCAGCAGGAGCGCTGCGGGCTTCGATGCAATAGTCGCTGTGTTTGGTGCAGGCGACTTCTGACAAGTGACGGTTGGTGCAGGGGACTATTGAGTGGAACGCAATTCCGTGCAGGGGACTAGTGACATCTCCGTGTCCATATTCGTCTGCACTACCCCGGAATTCCGCGGGATCGAGTGCAGACGACTTGTGAAAATGATCGTGGTTGTGAGGAGGGATCCGCCCGTGAGGACCTGGGCGGATCCCGCATGGGTCAGGAGGCGTCGGAGGGGCGGAAGGTGGCGCCGCCGTCGGTGGAGACGACAATGCCATCCGAAGTCGCTGCCCAGATCCACGGGTTCCCATCGGCGCCCTTTACGGCCGCTATGGCGAGGACCTGGCCCTCGATGCGGCCTTTCCTGGTCCAGGTCGTACCGGCGTCGGCTGAGGTGTGGACGGTTCCGTCGGGTTCGACCCCTGCGGCCTCTGCCGGGTGGGCGAAGGCGGCGAACTGGATGACGGGGCCGGACTTCACTGGCGCCCAGGTGGTGCCGCCGTCGGTGGAGCGCTGAATACCGGCGGGTGTGGTGGCCAGGACGGTGTCGCTGTCGGGGTGTCCGGCGAGGACTGCGGGGGCGAAACCGGCGGACGCGGTTTTCCAGGTCTTGCCGTCCGCGCTGGTGCGCAGTGTTCCGTCGAACGCCACGATTCCGGACTTGGTGGTGGTGAGGGCGTGGAAGTCGGACTCGCCCTGCCGGGAGAGTTGCTCCCAGGTCTCGCCTCCATCGACCGTTTTGATCAGCCCGAGCGGGTTGGGAAGTTCCGAGTCCTCACCGGGATGGCCGGAGGCGTAGAAGACGCCCGCGTCTTTGCCGGCGGTGAATCCCATCAGGTCGTTGGTGCCGCCAATTTTGGTGGCGGGCTTCTTGGTCACGTCGAACAGGCCGTCGTGGGTGGCCAGCAGTACCTGGCTGGTGTCACCGCCGACGGTGAGCCCGTGGACGTGGCTGTTGGGCAGACCGCTGCCGGCGGACTGGCTTGATGATGTGTCCGCAGTGGGTGCGGCCGCCGGTGAGCAGGCTGCCAGGACCAGGAGAAGGGCGGTGGCGCCAGCCACCATGGCTGAGGGCCGGGTCATTATTTTGGGTGAAATGGGCATAGAAGACTCCAGAAGATCGGGAAAGGGAATAGGAAAAGGAAAGAAGGTTCCGGTGCGCTGGCCCCGCTGCAGGAGCGTCGGGGCCAGGGCCGGAGGCAGTGCCGGTTAGAGGGTGGCCAGCAGTTTCTGCATTTCCTGGATTTCGGCTTCCTGCGCGCTCACGATGTCCTTGCTGAGTTTGAGGGCATCGGCGTTCTTCCCGGCGGTGTTCTCAGTTTTCGCCATCATGATCGCGCCTTCGTGGTGGGCGGTCATCTGCTGCAGGAAGAGCCGGGCTGCTTCGGTGCCCTGGGCGGCGGCGAGCTTGTTCATGTCTTCATCGCCCATCATGCCGTTCATGCTGTGCCCGGTGGACATCATGGTGGGTTCGTTCCAGCTCTTCAGCCAGCCGGTCATCATGTCGATTTCCGGGCCCTGGGCTGCCTTGATTTTGGTCGCCAGGGCCGTCACAGCGGCAGGAATGTCCTGCTTCTTGAGCATCATCTCGCTCATCTGAACGGCCTGGGCGTGGTGCGGGATCATCATTTGGGCGAACGTGACATCCGCAGCGTTGTGTTCCGCGGCCGCGACCGGGGCGCTGGCGGAGGAGCTGCCGTGGTCCATCGGCATGGAGGTGCCGGATGATCCGGCGCCGGACCCGCTTGCGCAGCCGGCCAGGGCGATGGCTGCGGCTAGGGCGGTGGCGGAAAGGGGCAGAATTTTCTTGTTCATGGAAATCAGGTCCTTAAGAACATTAGTGGGCGCGTGGCGCCGCAGGGAGCGTGCATCAGCGGATGCGGTCTGAACCCGGGAGGGGCCTCAGTCAGGGACGTGCGCCGAGCTTGTCGTGTCCGGCGCGAAGCGGCCTGGTTTTATGTCCTGCTGATGGAGAGCTGGCCCGGTGAAGGACTGCCGGGAAGAAAGGAATACGACCCTGGGACTGCACCAGGTGCCCGGGCGTCGGAGACGATGCCAAAAACCGCGGTGCCCGGCAACGGGACGGACAGCGACCCGGTCTTCGCCGACGGGGTGCAGGACATCGTCATGGTCTGCATGCCTGCGCAGCTGTCGGAGCACGAACACTCGTCCATCGAGGGATTGGCAGCATGGTGCACGCCCGCCCGGTGGGGTGAGGAAGTATCGGCGGCGTCGTGGTCCGGATGGCCATGGGCCGCTACGGACTCCGTGTGGACCGTCGGGGTGCTGGCCGCAGCCGTGATGGCGGCGGGGGAATGCATACTGTGGCCGCCCGTCAGGACGTGCATGCCGAGGATCCCGGCGACGACGGCCAGGATGCCCGCCAACAGGCCCACGCGGTGGAGGAACGCCGACGCGACGTTCCGCTGGGATCCGGCCATGACGTTCCTCCTTCCGTTCGGGCTGTGATTTCTAGGCTACCGGCTGTGACCTCGCGGTGTTCCCGGTCGTTTGGTGCGGCTTCCGGGGTCAACGAACCTGGGCGGGGTTCAGTTTCACCCGGCGCAGCAGCTGGGCGTTCAGGGCGACCACGATGGTGGAGGCGGACATCAGGACCGCGCCGGCGGCCGGGGAGAGGACGACGCCGGCGAAGGCGAGCACGCCGGCGGCCAGTGGGACGGAAATGATGTTGTAGCCGGTGGCCCAGACCAGGTTCTGCCACATCTTCCGGTAGCTGGCCCGGGACAGGTCCACCATCGACAGGACGGCCCGGGGGTCATTGCCGGCAAGGACCACACCTGCTGATTCCATGGCCACGTCGGTGCCGGCGCCGATAGCGATGCCGACCTCGGCCCTGGCCAGCGCCGGGGAGTCGTTGACGCCGTCCCCGACCATGGCCACTTTCAGGCCGCGGGCTTGAAGTTCGGCGACCTTCTTGTCCTTGTCCGCCGGCAGGACTTCGGCGAAGACCTCGTCGATGTTCAGCTCGGCTCCCACGGCGGCGGCGACCTGGCGGGCGTCGCCGGTGATCATGGCGACCTTGATGCCCCGGTTCTGCAGGGCGGCGACGGCCTGCCGGGACTCCTCGCGCACCGCGTCTTCGAGGCTGACGGCGCCCAGGATGCGTTGTCCGTCCACGATGTGTAGCACGGCCGCGCCGCGGTCCACCCACGTCCTGGTCGAAGCGGACAGGCTTTCGGGCTCGGTAATTCCGAGTTCCCTCAGGAGCGCGGGGCCGCCGACCTGGACGGTCCGTTCTCCCACGGTGGCGAGGACACCCCTGCCGGTCATGGAGGTGAATCCGGTGGCCTGTGGAATGTCCAGGCCCTGGTGCCGGGCTGCCCGGACAATGGCGCGCGCCACAGGGTGCTCGCTGTCGGCCTCGACGGCGGCGGCCAGGGCCAGCAGCTCGTCCCGGCTGACGCCGTCCGCAGTGGCGGCGTCTTTGAGTTCGGGTTCGCCCTTGGTCAGGGTCCCGGTCTTGTCGAACAGGACGACGTCGATGGTGCGCATGCGTTCCAGCGCCATCCGGTTCTTGATCAGCACCCCGGCCCGGGCTGCCTGCTCGGTGGAGATCGCGATGACCAGCGGGATGGCCAGGCCCAGGGCGTGGGGGCAGGCGATCACCAGCACTGTCACGGTGCGTGTCACTGCCTCAGGAACGTTGCCCAGCAGGCTCCAGGCGATGAACGTGATGACGCCGGCGCCCGTGGCAAAGTAGAACAGGAACGCCGCGGCCCGGTCGGCCAGCGCCTGGGCCCGGGAGGAGGACGCCTGTGCTTCGGCGACCAGGCGCTGGATGCCGGCCAGGGCGGTGTCATCCCCGACGGCCGTGACGCGGACCCGGACGGTGTTGTCGGTGGCGACGGTTCCGGCGACCACCGGGTCACCGACGGATCGGAGCACGGTCTTGGATTCACCGGTAATCATGGATTCGTCGAACTCGGCCTGGCCGCCGATAACCGTGCCGTCGGCCGGCATCCGCGCGCCGGAACGGACCAGAAGGGTGTCCCCGGCCCTGAGTTCGGAGACGTTGACGGTCTCGGTTCCTGTCTCTGTGATGCGTTCGGCTTCGTCGGGCAGCAGGGCGGCAAGGGCGTCGAGGGCGCCCTGAGCGGAGCCAAGGGCGCGCATCTCGATCCAGTGTCCCAGCAGCATGATCGCCACCAGCAGGGCCAGCTCCCACCAGAAATCCAGGTCGAAGCCGCCGATCCCCAGGCTGGTAATCCAGGAGGCAATGAAGGCGACGCTGATGGCCATGGCGATCAGCAGCATCATCCCCGGGGTACGGGATTTCAGTTCGTTCAGGCCGCCCTTGAGGAAAGGCATGCCTCCGTAGAAGAAGATCACGGTCCCCAGGACCGGCGGAATCCATGCCGACCCGGGAAGGACGGGCGGCATATAGCCGAGCAGGTGCGCGAACATCGGGCTGAAATACACCACCGGAACCGAAAGGATCAGGGTCAGCCAGAAGCGTTTTTTGAACATGGCGGTGCTGTGCCCGGCGTGCTGGCCGTGGCTGTGCACCATGTGGTCATCCTGGCCGCCGCCGCCCGCATGGTGCGCATGGTGCGCGGGTGGGGCCGCCACCGCAGTCGCCGGGGACGCCATCGCGTCGGGGCCCGCTTCGGATGCCTGGCCGGCATGGTGGTTGTGGTCGTGGTGCTGGGGATGCTCTTCCATGGTTCCTCCCTTAGAGGATGCAGACCGTCCGCAGGACGTTTGATCTGACTAGCTGGGGATCACGCTGTAGCCGGCGGACGTGACTGCCTCACGGATCGCCGCATCGGGGGCAGATCCGGAGATCACCAGACGCGAGCGGGCGCCCGGGATGAGAACAATGGACGCGGTTTCCACGCCGTTCACAGCGGTGACGGCCGTCCGGACCGTCTCGACGCAGTGACCGCAGGTCAGCCCCTCAAGACTGTATTCGGCATCTCCGGTCGCGGCCGCCGGATCGGTGGTCTCACTCGAGCAGCAGCTGCAGCCCGGCCCAGTGGAGACCAGGTCGAGCGCTTGAGGTGATTCTGTTCCACACATGTCAGTTCCATTCCTTGAGAAGAAGTTATGGGTGCTGGGGTTGAACGGCTGTGACGGCCATGCGGGGCATCGGCCTGGACATACCACTTCACTGACAACGCCATCAATATACCCCCAGGGGGTATGTAGGGCAAGTGCCAGGGATCTTCCGGGAAGACACGAGCTGAAGATTCGAGGGATGCGCAAGTCAGCCCAAGCAGCCGTTCAGCCCCGTTACCCCCCAAAGTGGCCACCAGCCTGAATGACCCGTCTTGTGAGCATGGAAAAAGCGGTTTGGATCAAGGGCGATCTGTATTAGGTTTATAGGTGCACACTTAAGCACATGTTGAGTATTTGTGGTGGTTCCTTGGAGTCCCTTTGATTGAAGTCCTGGCCGTTCCGGCCTATCGGAAGCTTTTTTCGGCCCAGATCGTCGCCCTGCTGGGCACCGGGCTGTTGACGGTGGCACTGGGTCTGCTGGCCTTTGACCTGGCCGGCGGGCAGGCCGGTGCCGTTCTGGGCACGGCCCTGACGATCAAAATGCTTGCCTATGTGTTCGTTGCCCCGCTGATGGCCGCCCTGGTTGAACGGCTGCCCAAGAAAGCGGTGCTGGTCGGCGCGGACCTGATCCGGGCAGGCATCGCGCTGATGTTGCCGATGGTGGATCAGGCATGGCAGATCTACGTCCTGGTGTTTGTGCTGCAGAGTGCTTCGGCAACCTTTACCCCGGCGTTCCAGTCGCTGATCCCGGTGGTGCTGCCGGCTGAACGGCACTACACCCGGGCGCTCTCGCTCTCGCGGCTGGCCTACGACCTGGAATCGCTGGTCAGCCCGGCACTGGCCGCGGCGCTCCTGACGGTTCTGTCGTTCCATGAACTGTTCCTCGGAACTGTGGCCGGCTTCCTGTTCTCCGCGGCCCTGGTCATTACCACGGGCCTTCCTGCCGTCCCGGCGGTGAGGCAGGAAGGGACCCTATGGCACCGGACCACCCTGGGGGCCCGGATTTTCGTCAAAACACCGGAGCTGCGCGGACTCATGGCCTTGAACCTGGCAGTCGCCGCCGCAACGGCATTGGTGGTCGTGAACACCGTCATCTACGCCCGGGACCTGTTCGGCGGCTCCAATACCGATGTCGCGATCGCCCTGGCCTGCTACGGCGCCGGATCCATGGCCGTCGCGCTGACCGCACCCGCAATCCTGGACCGGGTACCGGACCGGGGCTTTATGCGGGCCGGGGCCGTGCTGCTTTCGTTCGGGCTCGCCGGGGCGTTCGCGCTGCTCACTGTTCCAGGGACCTGGCCGGTCCTGCTGGGGCTTTGGGTGCTGCTCGGCGCCGGGACCTCAATGATTAACACGCCCTCGGCGCGGCTGCTGCGCCGCGCGGCGACGGACAGCACCCGGTCCTACATTTTCACCGCCCAGTTCTCGCTCTCCCACGCCTGCTTCATCATCACCTATCCCGTTGCCGGCTGGATCGGAGCCGCCGCCGGCCAGTCGGTGGCCGCCGCCGTGCTGGCTGTGGTGGCTACAATCAGTACAGCAGCGGCCTTCAAGTTCTGGCCCGCGGCCTCCAGGACCGGCTCCGTGCCGGCGACCACGAAAGGGTAAGCCGGTGGAACACGCACAACGCATCCCGGCCGCCAGTCTCCACCACCCGGACGCCCCCGACGCCCGCCGCCTGGACGCCGCCACGGCCACGTTCCGGATGCTCTCGGACCCCACCCGGCTCCAGATCCTCTGGCTCCTGACCCAGGAACCCTCCGATGTGGGCTCCCTCGTGGAGCGGACCGGAGCATCCCGGACCTCGGTCAGCCAGCACCTGGCCAAACTGCGCTTCAGCGGACTCGTCACCACCCGGAAAAACAGCCGGCACGTCGTGTACAGCATCGCCGACGGCCACCTGACCCGCCTCGTCATGGAAGGCCTGAACCACGCCGACCACAAAGTCACCGGTGAACCCGTCCACGACTGACCCCCGGGGCCCCAAACGCCTTGGGCAAACCCTGAAAGAAGCCACGGCGTGAACTGGTGGGATGCGGTGATCGCCGTCATCGGCGGGGTTGTCCTGGTCTATGCCGTCCTGCTGGTTCTCTTGGCTCAGTACGCCCGCCGTCACCCGGAAACGGTAGGCATGAGGGAAGCGCTGCGGCTGCTGCCGGACCTGCTGTCCCTGCTGCGCCGGCTGGCCGCGGACCGGACCCTGCCGCGCGGGATCCGGATCCGACTGGTCCTGCTGCTGGTCTACCTTGGCTCGCCCATTGATCTGGTCCCGGACTTTCTTCCGGTCATCGGATACGCCGATGACATCATCATCGTGGCCCTGGTCCTGCGTTCGGTCATCCGTACCGCCGGCAATGGACCATTGGAACGGCACTGGCCAGGCACGCCCGCCGGCCTCGCCCTGATCCAACGCCTGGCCGGTACCGCGATATCCACGCCCTAAACAGCCCACGGCCCACCAATGCGGCTGATAACGTCGCGCCGGAAACGACCTCCATGAAGAAGGCGCACGCATTGAGATGATGCATGCGTGACCACCGCAAAAACGATCCTGCTGTTCGTACTGGCTGCCGCCGCAGAAATTGGTGGGGCGTGGCTCGTCTGGCAGGCGGTCCGCGAGGGCAAGGAATGGTGGTGGGCCGGGCTTGGCGTAGTCGCCTTGGGGATCTACGGCTTTGCCGCGACCCTGCAGCCCGACGCGCACTTCGGTCGAATCCTCGCCGCCTACGGGGGCGTGTTCGTGGCGGGATCCCTGGCCTGGGGCATGATCTTCGACGGCTTCCGGCCCGACCGGTGGGACATCACCGGCTCGCTGATCTGCCTGCTCGGGGTCGCCGTGGTCATGTTCGCACCCCGCAACGTGGCGTGAAACTCGACGCTTGATACAGAAGAGCATGAATACATCGACTGATGTATTGTCACTTTCATGGAAACCCTCACGCATGCCCCGGTGCTGGCACGGTTCGGCTACGCGGTCTCTGACCCCACCCGCGCACGGATTCTGCTGGCCCTGGCGGATGCGGCCGCATACCCGTCGGACCTGGCCGATTCCCTGGGGGTCTCGCGGCAGAGTATGTCCAACCACCTGACATGTCTGCGGGGCTGCGGCCTCGTGGTGGCTGTCCCGGATGGGCGGCGGACCCGGTATGAGCTCGCCGATGCCCGGTTGGGCCACGCCATCACGGACCTGCTCGGCGTAGTGCTGGCCGTTGACCCGGCCTGCTGCGCCCCGGACGGGACGTGCCTGGTATGACCACGACGATTCAACTTGCGCCGACTGCCGCCCGCCGTGCCACGCTGAGCCGTCGGATACGGCTGTTCGCGGCCGCGACCATCACCTACAACCTCGCGGAGGCCGTCGTCGCGCTCTGGGCTGGCCACGCGGCGGACTCCTCCGCCCTCATCGGCTTCGGACTTGATTCGGTGATCGAGGTCGCCTCCGCCCTCGCCCTGTCCTGGCAGTTCTCCGCCAAAGACCCCGAACGGCGCGAGCACCTCACCCTGCGGATCATCGCGATCTCCTTCTTCGCCCTGGCACTGTTCGTCTCAGTGGACTCCGTCCGGTCGCTGACCGGAGGCGGCGAGGCACAGCATTCCACTCCCGGCATCGTCGTCGCTGCCCTGAGCCTGGCCATCATGCCCGTCCTGTCCTGGCTTCAACGCCGTGCCGGACGGGAACTCGGATCCAAAACCGCGGTGGCTGATTCCAAACAGACCCTGCTTTGTACCTACCTCTCCGCCGTACTGCTGGTCGGCCTGGTTCTGAACAGCACACTGGGATGGTGGTGGGCAGACGCCGGCGCGGCACTGATCATCGCCGGAATCGCCTTTCGTGAAGGCATAAACGCATGGAAGGGCGACGTCTGCTGCGCCGTGCCACATGCCGGGACAGGGCACGACGGGGAATCCGACGATTGCTGCACCACCCCCGAACCCGGCACCGGCACAAACCACGACGGCGGACCGACCGATTCAGACGTACAGGCAACTCCGAATACGGATGCTGAGCAAAGCGCTGGCTCCGGCTGCTGCGAGGGCTGCGGATCCACTCCTGAACCAAACGTTGTCAGCCTTTCCATGCCACCAAGGCACGACTAAATCGCAGAAACCAACCGACGCCGCAAAATGGCGGGTGGAACCCGACGGGACAATGACCGCATGAGACTAGAACTGCTCCATATCGAGGACTGCCCCAACACGGCAAAAGCACTCGAACAGGTAAAAGCCGCCCTCGCCGCCCTGGGGCACGAAGACGTCCCGGCCCATACACGGCACATCAAATCCCCAGCAGATACGGTCGGGACCGGATTCGCCGGTTCGCCAACGATCACAGCGGACGGGGTGGACATCTTCCCCGACGGAGCACCAAGCAGTGATCTCGCCTGCCGGATCTATCTCACGCCCGGCGGCTATGCGGGTGTGCCGACTCTCGATCAACTGATGAAAGCACTCACCAGTTATGGCCTCTGACACTTACCGCCAGTGTTCCTGTTGCGGGCGGACAATGCCGCGCAGGAAACTCCATGCCCTCGGTGCCGAACCCGCCTACATCTGCCGACGATGCGGGCTGTGGATCGCCCTGCGGCTTCGGTGGCCATCCTGAGCCACGCCACTGTACGTTGACCCACTGCCCAGTGCAGATGCCTTCTGACATTCCGTGCAGACGACTTCTAGTACGAAAATAGACGCAAGGTCATGCAACCGCCAGTGTGAGGTTAACATCGTAGCCGAGGGTTTTGAGCTGACGGATGGCCCTGGCTTTGGTTTGTTCAGGTTCCCTCTTGAGATAGAAGTCCGCGCCGGGATCCTTGTAAACCTCACCGTTGGCGAGCATGTGCCAGGTCGCGGTCAGGATGACGTGTTCGATGGCGACGATGGCTTTGACTCGGCCGCGCCGGAGGGCGATCCGTTTGTATTTGACGCTGACGTAGGTGTTTTTGCCGCGGGACGCGGCCATCGCGGCGATGCCCAGCGCTCCCTTGAGATATTTATTGCCGGGCATGATTCTTGCCGATTTGACCCGGCCGGCAGATTCGTTGGATCCCGGGCAGACGCCGGCCCAGGATGCCAAGTGCGCGGCCGTGGGAAATACGCTCATGTCACCACCCGTTTCGGCGATGATCACGTCAGCGACGAGCGTGGAGACGCCAGGGATCGTGCTCAGCGCTTCCCGGGCCGCTCGAAAGGGCTCCATCGCCGTGTCGATCTGCTCCGTCAGCACGGTGACAGTCCGGGCAAGCTGATCGATGCGGTCCAGATGCAGCCGGACCATGAAGGCATGGTGCTCGCCAAACATGCCGGTGAGCGCTTCTGTCAGTGCCGGGATCTTTGACCTCATGCTGGCCTGGGCAAACTGCGCGAGTACCTGCGGATCCCTTTCCCCACGGATCAACGCCTCGAGCATCGCCCGGGATGACACCCCGGTCAGTTCACTGACGATGCCGGAAAGCTTGATTCCAGTGCTCTCGAGGAACTTCTCCAGGCGTTGGAGCTCCCGGGTTCTGTCCTGGACGGTGACGGCACGGGCCCGCGTCAGATCCCGCAATTCCCGGACAGGCCCGGGCGGAACGAACGAGGCCCGCAACAGCCCGTGTGCGCCAAGCTGCGCCAGCCATGCCGCATCGGAAACGTCGGTCTTGCGCCCGGGCAGGTTCCTCGCATGTCTGGCGTTGACCAGCATGACCGGGAGGGACTCCTCGAGCAGATAGTAGAACGGCTTCCAGTAATCGCTGGTCGCCTCCATCACTACGACCGTGACGTTCTGTTCTTCCAGAAACCTCCGTAACTCCAGGATCTGGTTTGTGGTGGATCCCCAGGTGGTGACTGTCGAAGTGAACTGGCCCTGGCGCTTGCCCGGGACCCTGATGCAGACTTTCGCGTCGCGTTTGGATATATCCATCCCGACGGACCGCTCATGGACGATGTCCATTGCCGTGGCACTTTCTTAAATTGAAGGGATATGGGCATGTGACTGCCGCGGGGAGGGCAGGGAGCAAATCAGGAATCTAGCACTCGTGCTCGAAGCAACAATCCACGGTTCCCGTGGAAGCCCTCCACACCACGCTGAAAAACGGGCTCAACTACGGCACCAAGAAGTCACGGCGTTCACCGCAGCAGACGTTAACATCATGCGACCGTCCGCCGCCGTCGAGCTACGGCCGGTAAGCCGGCCGCCCCTATTTTCGACCCTCACGGCGCGGCAGCGCCCCTGGACCGCTGAAAATGACAACGGGCCGAGCGCAGCGAGGTCCGTTTCCCGGTGCAGCGGAGCAATCCAGGGGACTTGCCCTACCAATTCGAGACCAGAATTGCTGATGCTGGTCTCGAGCTCCTATCCCCGGCAAAGACCCTGCATGGGATGGGGGCCGGTTCCGCGGTTGCGTAAAGGGTGTTGAGCTGGCGGTAGAGGATACGGGCGATGTAGCGCTTGAGGGATCTGCGTATTTCGCGGTAGCTGCGGCCTTCTTCCGTGCGTTTGGTGACGTAGTCGCGTGTTCCGGGGTCATGGACCATCCGGGTCATCGTGATGGTGTGCAAGGCTCGGTTGAGGCGCCTATCACCGCCCCGGTTGAGCCTGTGCCGGACAGTGTTACCGCTTGAGGCTGGCAAGGGATTCACCCCGGCCAGTGAGGCGAAGGCAGCTTCGCTGCGAACCCTTCCTGGATGCGACCAAGCTGTCAGGACGGTAGCGACTGTGACAGCCCCTGCGCCGACCATCTCCAACAGTGGTGCCGCGGGGCTTTGCTGGATCAGTTCTGTCATGCGCTTCTGGTTCGCAGTCAGCTGTGTGGTCACTTCGAGAACGCGGCGTGCCAACCGGACTGCTTCCTCGCGTGCGATCGATAGTTCGATCTGCTCCTGTCGTTCCCGCCATCTGGTGATTGTGGCGATCTGGGCGGGGACCAGCGGTTTACGAGCGTCGATTCCCAGATCGTGTGCCCGGAGTAAGGCGATGAGTGCATTGACATTCATTGTTCGGTCCCGGGTCAACTGATCCCGGGCTGCGCTCAAGATGCTGAGTCCGGCACGGGTTCCTTCATCCCGGCGCGGGGCTCGGAGCTGGGACTCCTCTAAGGCCAGGACGGCGGTTCCGATGGCGGCGGCGTCCAGCGGGTCAGATTTGCCGATCGCCCGGCGCCCTCGGGCGTTCATCCGTGGAGCTTCGGCGACGTCATAGCCGGCCTCGGTTACTGCCCTGGCCAGACGTGCCCCATAAGAGCCGATACCCTCAACGGCCCATAGACAGGCCATATCGCCGTCTGTCCGTCGGCCTACCCAGGCAAGTGCGCGGGAAATCCCTGCCGAGGTGGTCGGGAACTGCTCGCAGGCGACCCGTCGTTTGGTGCTGGCATCGATGATGGCGTACGTGTGTGTGCGGGCGTGGCAGTCCACGCCGATTACGAATGGGCGGGTCTGCGCAACGATAGTCAACGCGGCCACCCTCCTTCCTTTCGAACGGGCAAGACTGGTCGCATCGCGACCGGCACTGACCTGGGAGGAGTCACGTCGAGGCAATACTGTGATGAGCCACAACCGCAGGGGCTGGGCAAGCTTCTAATCAAGCCACCGTCGTGGGTCAGGTCAACGCCGGTCGCTCCACCCAGCGCGGACAAGTCGGGGGAAATGCACCCTCAAGGGGCAATTGTTTTTTCGAGTCACGCGCCAGACAGAACGACCGGCATCAACACTGCCAGCTAGTCCCAGACCAACCACTGCAAGACTCACAGTTGTTTTTTGGCTGCTGGCGAAGCTTGCTTGCTTGGCGGCCAGCGGAGCCCTGTCTACCCGCAGGGCAAGGGGCAGGAAATTCCCGGAGGAAATAAGCGACGTAGGAGCGCCGGAGGGACATTTCCTGCACGGCAGGCCCCGGAGTTTACGGAGGGGCTAGACGGGGTGGAGCGGACACGTACGATCCGAAGGACAGCAGCAAGAAACGTCGTAGACACAACAGGTCCGGGCACGGCGGAGCTCTGCGACGTCGGGACCGGGCCCAACAGCCGGCCACGGAGCGAAGCGCAGTGGACGCCCAAAAGGGGTGCGAGCCCTGCGAGCATGCCTTCCCTGAGTCTTGTCAGACTGGGTTGGTACGGTGGGGATGTCCCGCCTGGTTTCCCCCAATCCCAGGCGGGACATTTTTGTCCTTGCTCTCTGCTAACTTGCGGGCATGGATTTGAAATCGTGCGGATACTGCAATGAGCAAGTCGATCTCAGTGAACACCCCCACGTTCATGACCCAAAGATTTGCAAGCGCTGCAGGACGGAGCTTCCGGCTTCTGATTTCCAGTCCTGGCCTTCCAGCGCTGACGGCCGGCGGCATACTTGTCGAAACTGCGTTACTGGTGATTCCGAGGAAGCCCGTGCTCAGAGGGCTATCCAGAAGGACAAACAGTTCCATGCAGAGAAGGAAAAGCTCAAAGAATACGGGTACCGCTGGAGGCGTCGTCCTGTCCGGTCCGGTCCAAATCCAGATTTTGTGTGGGTTCTTTTGGATCCGCATGGGCGGGAGGTCTCAAATGAAGCGGCTCTGCGGGCTATCGCAGAGTTGGAAGCCCCCAGCCCGATGGATGACGACTTCGGCTACTTCTGAGCTGCGTCATGGCTACGGGTTTCACGGGTTAAAACCCGTAGGGCGGGCCGCCGTCTGGCAGACCCGCCCCGGATCCGGTCTAGCTGCCGTCTTCCTTGGGGACGTTGGAGGTGGCGCGGTACGCCATGATCGAAGCTCCCATTGCTGTGAGGGAGAGAACGAAGTTCACGATGGTCAGTGGTTCCATGAGGTTTCCTTATCGGTGAGTAGGACTTAGTCTGAGAAGGAGCCGGTGGCCGCAACCGAAGCGGTCACGACCACCGGGTTTCGTAGCTACACCTACTTCCTTGCTTTACGCTTACGCTTCCGAGTTGCACCTCGGGAGCGTTTGCTCTTTAAGCGCGCGTTCCGCATGGAGAGTAGAGCGATGACAGCTGTCATCAAGCTCACGACCGAAGTCGCGAGCTTGATCGCTTCGTCGATGCTCATGTAGCCACCTCCTTCCTGCCCCGCCGTGCGAGGCCCCCACGGGTCCAGCCGGTCGAGGGTGGGCCGTCAACCCCGAAGAGTGACCGGGAAATCCCGCGAAATAAGGGAGCGCAGCGACCGCGTGGGATTGCCCGGTTGCGTGGGTTGACGGGTCGGGCCCCCGGACGGCTACGATCAGTGGCCTTGTACGGAGAACAACCCAGCCACATGTAAGGCAAAAAGAGCTTTTACAGGCCGAAGCGCAGCGAAGGTCCATTGCGGTCTTGGTCCTCTAGGCTGAGCTCATGGACGAGTCCATCCCGCGGGCACTGCAACCACCGGTTGCTGTTGCCCTGGCGAAGCTCGTCAAGGCTCTCCCCGGTCCTAATGCGCTCCCAGGCGCTTCCTACTACGAGCCCAAGTGGGACGGCTATAGGGCGGTCCTTGTAGTAGACGCCGAATCCGTGACGCTTTGGTCCCGGCAGGGCAAAGAGCTCACGAGGGTTTTCCCTGATCTTGCCGCTGCCGCTGCGGCGCAGATCCCGCCCGGGTGCGTTATCGACGGTGAAGCCGTCATCTGGAACGGTGACCATCTGGACTTCGAGGCGTTGCAACGGCGGATGGTCACGTCCCGGGTAGCTCTGCCGGCTCTCGTTCACGAGTTGCCGGCCTCTTTCGCGGCCTTCGACGTCCTGGCCGTCGCCGGGCAAGACATTAGGAGCGTGCCGTTCACCGGCCGCCGATCCTTGCTCGAGGAGCTTGCCCGGGAATGGACCGCCCCTCTGAACCTCTCCCCCGCCACAACAGACAGAGACCTGGCACAGACCTGGCTGCGGAATTTGCCCGCTACCGGCGTGGAAGGGCTCGTGGTCAAGGGCGGAGCCCAGACCTACGAGCCAGGTGCCAGGGCGTGGTTGAAGGTCAAGCACAAAGACGTCACAGACGTGGTGTGCGCGGCCGTCATCGGCCCGCTGAACCAACCGCAGGCGATCATCGCCGGACTGCCGGTCGATGGACAGCTGCGGATCGTCGGCCGCTCGACGGTGCTCTCAACGCAGATAGGGCGTGAGCTGGGCCGCCAGCTCCGCCCGGCTCAGCCCGGGCACCCGTGGCCCGAAGAGATCACTGAATCTTCGTTGAACAGGTTCAGCAAGGACAAAGGGACAGTGCGGCTGACCTTGGTCGAACCGTTCGTGGTGGAGATTGCGTCCGACGTCGCATGGACAGGAAAGTCCTACCGTCACCCAATCAAGCTGCTCCGCACCAGACCCGAGCTCGACCCCGCCGACGTCGAACTGCCACCGCATCTCAAAAACCGATAACCCTACGAAGTCGCGGTGGACGGGTTGTGCCCACTGGGGTCAGGTGGAGCCCTCCGCACAGCTCAGAGCTGGGCGGTTTCTAACCAACGTCGCAACACCTACTGAAAGTGGTGTTGTTTCATGCGGAGTTCGACGCGCCGGTCGAGGAAAATGGGGCCTCCAGGCTTGGTTGAGAAGCGGCCCTTGTAAGGGAGCCGACCTGAGCCTGTTATAAGCGGGAGAGGTTTACCTCGTCGCCGATGAGATCAACAGCAGGCCACGGGCTGTCCTCGATTGGGGAACGGCGAGGGCATGTTTCGGTCGTCATGTTGGTGCTGCGACTGAACAGCAGCGGAACCAACGATGCTAAGACGGCTTTGCCGCGCGGTGGGTGTCCTCATGACGCCTGGAAGCAGCGAATCGAGAGAGGGAATGTCGTCCGGATCCCTTCCGTGGCGTGTGGGGTGATGAGAAAATAGGGCATGCTTCAGAGCAGACCTTCGGTTGAGGGGCCGTGGGGAGCAACTCCTTCTCTCTTCGATCAGCAGGAAGTTGTTCTGCCGTTCCTGCAGCTCATACCGGCTCGATCTCAGATTCATATCGCCCCCTTCTATGACGCCTGCGATGCTCAACTGGAGGATCTCCTGCGTGGCAGCACGCATCAACAGGGCTAAGACCAGGCGGGATCAGTCGTCAGCGGGCTCGGCTTGTGCCGGGGTCTTCCATTGCCCACGTGAGGACCCGGAGATCAAATGGGGGCAGGCGCAGTGCCCCATAGAGGTAAGCCTCGAATTCGGACACCGACGCGTCTCCGCCTTCCGCCCAGTACCTAAGCCATAGGCGCTCAAGCGTGATTTCATGGTGGGCTATGAGCTGACGGGCTGTCTGCCGTGGGTCTTCCATGGCCGTATCCCCAGTATTGTTGACGGACGTGAGCGGCTCACTGATCAGTTTACTTACTACACCTTTTTTCCTCGACAACGTCGCGTAAAAAGCTAATGCGAAAGGCCCCGCGGGTTCCTAAAATCAATGTATGGAACCTCTAGTACAAGCCGAGCACATCCTTGGCCTGCACGAGCTGGTGACGAACACAGCGGACATCAGCGGGATACTGCAGGGTGTGACGGTTTTCGCTTCGAACGCCGTGGGGCAAGCGGCCGGAACGGACATTGATTGTGCGCTGACGTTGCGCCGGCGCAAGCGAACCGAGACCATCGCCGGAAGCAGTGACAAAGCCGTGCTGCTGGACAAGGTGGAACAGGCCCTGGGACAAGGGCCATGCCTGGAGGCATTGGAGGTGGGGCGTCCGGTGCTTCTGGATGACGTTACAACGGATACATCATGGCCAAGGTACAGCTCAGCACTTCTCGCACAGGGGTGCCGCAGCGCACTCGGCGTGCCCATGGATTTGGGAGAGACATCAGAGGCGGTGCTGAACTTTTTCGCCCCGGTCCCCGGACTATTCAGCCAGGACGTTGTTGAAGTCGCCGCTGGCTTCGCAGACGTTGCTGGCAGCACGCTGCGGCTGGCCATCCGAATCGAGGCTGTGGAACTACTGAACGCGGACCTCAAAGCCGCCATGGCATCCAGGACCACCATCGACCTGGCCTGCGGGGTGATCATGGCGCAGAACCGCTGCACGCATGAGGAAGCCTTCAAGCTTCTGAGAGAAGCTTCCAGCCACAGGAACGAAAAAGTCCGCACCGTCGCCGAGGCCATCCTGGGCAGCTTCAGCGGCCGGGCCAGGACGCCCATGCATTTCGAAGATTAGCTTCCCTTGAGTCGAACTGGCCTTCGAACCACCTTCTGGACTGTTAGGTTCAAATAACACCCGGTGCGACGTTGGTTAGAAACCGCCCTGTCCCCATTGTGTGCAAGCCGTCCACGCCGACCCCTGGCCGGCTTATCTTGTCAGTCGTGTGGAGTACAGTTATTTTTCGAACATAGATTCGAATAAAGGGCGTGTTGTGGGCGTGATAGTTGGCCCCCGTGTGATAGATGCGGGACTCTCTCTGGTGACGGCTTTGCTGGCCCCCGTTGCGGTGGCCGCCGGCTATCCCTCGCCCGCCCAGGATTACTTCGACGGTCGGATCGACCTCAACGAACACTTGGTCAAAGACGTGACCAGCACCTTCATCGTCCGGGTGACCGGGCAGTCCATGGAGCAGGCCGGCATCAGCGACGGTGACGAGCTGGTGGTGAACCGGGCGCTGGAACCGAAGGACGGTTCCGTGGTCGTCGCGGTCCTCGATGGTGAGCTGACGATCAAGCGGCTGCGGCTCACACCCTCGGGCGTGGTTCTGCAAGCCGATACCCCACGCTTCCCCGATATCGAGGTTCCGGCTTTGTCAGAACTGACGATCTGGGGCGTGGCCACGAGGTGCCTGCACCATGTATAAGCGCAATTGCATCAGATGCACGATTTTGAGTGGCACCGGTGTCTAAGCCCGCGGTAATGCGCCGGATGCAGGAAATCGCACACGTGGACGTGAACTGCTTTTACGCCTCGGCCGAGCGCGCTTTCAACCCTTCCCTGGAGGGTAAACCGGTCATCGTGCTCTCCAACAACGATGGCTGCGCGGTCACCCGCTCCCCCGAAGCAAAGCGCCTGGGCATCGCCATGGGGGACCCATGGTTCAAGCTCCGGCCCCGGGCCAAGGAATGGGGCCTGGTGGCGTTGTCGAGCAACTACGAGCTGTACGGGGACATCTCGGCCCGGGTGATGGAGCTGCTGGGCCGCTACTCGGCCTGGTTGGAGGTGTACTCCATCGATGAGGCGTTCCTTGGTCTCAAGGGCGAACCGGAGGAGCTGCTGGCCTTGGGCCGGACGATGAAGGCCGCGTGCCGGCGGCACGTGGGCGTTCCCGTGTGCGTCGGAATCGCGCCGACGAAAACACTGGCCAAGCTGTGCAACAAGTGGGCGAAGAACAACCCTGCTTTTGGGGGCGTGTGCCGGTGGGAGTCAGTGCCGGTCAAGCAGCGCGAAGCGCTGATGGCGAAGCTGTCCGTGATCGAAATCTGGGGCGTGGCCACACGGCTCACCAAGCGCCTGAATGCGATGGGGGTCTTCACCATCGCAGACCTGGCCCGGGCGAACCCGGTCGCGATCAGGGACAAGTTCTCTATCGTCATGATGCGCACCGTCCTGGAACTGCAAGGCACCCCGTGTATCCCGATGGAAGAGGAACGGATCGGCCGGGACCAGCTGATCTTCTCCCGGTCCTTCTCCACACCGATCACCTCAACGGCAGGGTTGCGGCAGGTCATGAGCGTCTACGCGCAGATGGCCTCGGCACGCCTGGCCAAACACGACCTGCAAGCCAAGGTACTGACAGCGTTCGCGGCGACGTCGCACTTCAACCCGAACGAAAAGTCTTTCCCCTCGGTCTGTCTGGCATTGCCGATGCCGACCGCTGACCCGGTGCTGCTCACCAGGGCTGCCCACGCACTGCTCCCCCAGGTCCACGAGGGCGTGAAATACGTCCGGGCCGGGATCATGGTCACCGACCTTCGCCCGTCCGGGAACCAGAAACCCCTGGAATTGTTCGAGAACCCGCACGAAGAACGCGGCATCGGGATCCTGCTCGAAGACGTGGCCAAACGGTACGGCCGTGACTCCATCGGATTGGGCCATGCCGGGATCAAGGGCGGGCCGGACTGGTCCATGAAACGCGACATGCTCTCCCCCAGGTACACCACCCACTGGGACGAACTCCCCCTCGTCAAGGCCGCCTGACCGGCGCCCAAGGAAGAAAGAAAACCACAAATGACCCTTGCGCCCGAATCACCCACGACCGGCCATGCCGTCGATGTCCGGTTCAGCCCCGACGGCACACCGTTGGCGATCCGTCACGACGGCCGGATCTGGATGGTCGACCCCGACGTCCACACAGCGCACTGGTTCACCAGAGACGCATGGTGGGAAACCCGGACCCGCGCCGCCCTAGGAACCGGCGACCTGGTCAGCGTCGAGCACTGGCAAGTCCAAGCCAAACTGCCGTCCGCCAACGCGGAACTTCGGACCTTCACATTGCGGCGGGAGCCCTTGGGCGCCGTGTGGCAGCTGGAATCCGTCAGCTAGTGCCCGCTGACCTGTACCGCTCCCCCGTCCCGGAGCAGTTGTGGGAGCGGATCCGCAACGAGTTCCATCTGCCTTCCCTGGAGCAGGTCCGCGAAAGGCTCGCCGCCATCCACGAGGATCCCGAACCGATGATGCGGCAGCTGGTCCGCGTCTTCATCGACGACGAAGGGACCAACTGCCCCGGGTTCCAGTTCCTCCCAGACCTGACCCTGGACCCGGTGGTGGTGGAACTTTTCGAACGGGCCATGGAGCTGCGGATCCCACACAATTACTTCGCCCTCTGGATGATGGTCCCCTCCCCTGCTTTGCACGGAGCGAGGCCGGTGGACCTTCGGAGACGGGACGCGTCGGTTCTTCTCGCGCTCTTGGAACGGACCTTCACGAAGGTTGCGGCCTAGGATGTGGGAGTGAAAGTGACCCTGACAGTGGAGGCCGGCAACGGCGAACTAAGCCACGTCGATGCCGAAGGAGAGACATACGAAGATGAGCAGTTCTGGATCACGGTCACCAAATGAAGAAACTAAACTCTCGGGACATCCTCGCTCAAGTTGACCTGGTGTCGAACGCGGAAGGCGTAGATCGCTTTACGGCGCTCATGCGGGTCCAAATTGGGCATATTCAAGGTCTTATTTCTCCCCCGGAACTCACTGCGCTTCTAGAAGTGGCCCGCGAGTATTGGGAAACAGATAAGAGGGACCCGGACGCGCTGTTAGCGGCCAAGGCCAAATGCTGGGAATACTTGGACCCCATCCCTATGCGCCAGCACTTGGACACACCCGAAGCCAGGTACGCTCGTGCCCTGTTATGCGTCTTGGACCCACCGAGGGACGGAGATATCGAGGAAGAGTTGCACGATACTGCGGAGTGGTTTGCCCTAGTAGCATGGGGAACCTACTGATCACCCGACAATTATCTGCACATTCCTCAGAGAGAATCTCAATTTCTCTCTCCCCACTAAGGATCCATTAGGGAGCGGTCACCCATCTGGCCGGAAACAGAGGAGATGGCCGTTCTGCCGGCGAAGCCCAGCAACGGAGCAGCTCCCCCGCAGCGATCCGCTCGGCGGTGCGCCGGTAGGCCTCGTTGATGTAGTCCTCAACATCGCTGGCAGCAGTACGCCAGACGTTCCGGCCCCCGACCTGGATCCCGCGGAGTTCGCCGGACTTCAACAACGCCCTAACCTGGCTCACGGAGACGTTAAGTTCGTCCGCGACCTGCTCAACGGTTAAGAACCTGTACTTCTTGGCTTCATCGGACATCCGTCCATCGTAGAGCGGTTCAGGTGCCCCGCCAGGGAAAGATCCACGCGGGGCACCTCATCTCGCAGCTCGTCTACTTGCGGTGCAGCGAGCGAACAAGCCTCGTCGCTCGCTGCGCCGCAGGTTCATGCAGGAGAACGAGGAAGAGGATGCAAATCCAACCGAATTGAACGGCGATCTCGGGGATGTAAGAGAGAGCTATCATCAAGAGTCCTTCATTAGATAGTGCCGTCGCGGGGTTGCTAGGGCTACTCCGAACGATCGCTGAGCACGGCGATCCGCGGGGGGAAGGCGCGTTTCTACGTTTTCGTTCACGGAAACCCCTATGCGGGCATCCCTCCCACGGCCGTCATCTCCGGGCAGTCCAACGGTGTCCCATTTCCTTGGAAGTGGGACACCGAAGACGGGACACTCCCCCCACCCATCCGAATCCGCATGCTCCCGCGAAACATAGCCGTCCCGTGTATGCAGATGAAGCCAAATACATTCCAATCAGGGCTCTAGTGGTGTTCTCCGGACTGCATCGAAGAACCGCAGGTCGTCACCGGCGCGTGCTATCCCTAAGCCAGTACCCTTTTCGCGGATAAAGTCCATGTCTTCCCGCGAGAGGATCATTTGCCCGTGCTGGTCAACCCCTATGGGTTGTTTCGAAATACCTTGGATCCGGCCAGTGATCGCGATGGGCACAAGCACGCATCCTGGGTTGTCCAGGAGCCAATGCCGCGTCTCAGCGTCAAGCCGGTCCCACTCCTCTCTTAGGGTCACGTCCTAAGCACCCTCTCATCATTCACGTTAACCGAAGTCCCAAGTCGAGGGATTCCGGCTACAGTACGTCCGGAATCAAGTAAGAAACAGTGCTGTACGGCAACCTTGAGCACGGTGTGTTCAGCCCTGATGCTGGGCGGCGACTTTTGCGTTCCGCCCTCCACATTGCACGTGGCTGAGTGAGCGGCGCCTTATCGAACGCCCTCCGCCGGGTGTGGAGGGCCATCAGCTACTTGGGAGCAGGCGGGTTTATTCTCCGGAAAAACAGTGCAACACTTTCGATCAATAGACCACAGTGGGCGGCGGCATACTTCCGCCTACTCCTGGGCGGCAGTTACGGATTTTGAGAGTAAGGAGTTCGCTATGAGGCTGGATTCTGTAGTTAAGGCCATTGAACAGTTCGACTTACTCGACGGGCTCTCCTCCTCCTTGGCGAAGGCCGTGGGGAAAGGGGTGGAGCCACGGCCAATCCGTAACCTTCTCAGCGGCACGTTCATCGGTCACCCACTGCATCCGATGCTGACCGACCTGCCGATTGGTGCGTGGACTATGGCCGCTTTCTTGGATCTGGCGGGAGGCCGGGCTTCTGAGCCAGCGGCTGATGCCCTGGTTGCGGTTGGCATTGCCACAGCCGTCCCTACCGCGGCCGCCGGTCTCAATGACTGGTCGGATACCCAAGGCAAGACCAGGCGGACGGGTGTGGTACACGGGCTGACGAACAGCGTTGCCCTCTGCTTCTATGTTTCGTCTGCCATCGCCCGTAGGAGCGGGCGCCGGGGCCTGGGTAAAGTTCTAGGTTTCGCGGGGTTGGGGCTGGTCACCTTCGGGGGTTACCTTGGTGGGCATTTGACCTATGCTGACGCGGTGAATGTAAACAAGACCGCGGACCGGCGGGGGCCAGCGAAATGGACGTCAGTACTGGCCGAAGGCGAACTGCCCGATGGCACTCACCGCAAGGTGCAGGTCCGTGGGGTTTCGGTCCTGCTTTACCGCTCCGGGACAACGATCAGAGGTATCGACTCGGTCTGCAGCCACATGGGCGGACCACTCGAGGAGGGACAGATCGAGAGCGGCTGCGTCACATGCCCATGGCACGGAAGCATGTTCAAGCTGGCCGACGGCTCAATTGTCCGCGGCCCCGCCACCCGTCCACAGCCGGCATATGAAGGGCAGATCCGTGAAGGTCAAATACAGATCCGCCGCGCCAGCTAATACACCCCGGACCTAGGACCCGCCGGGCAGACCTGCGGGATAACCCTGACGCGAGCACAGTTCACCGAGTCACGGTTGCTCCAATCGAAGCCCCGCGTTGTGCCCGATCGCAGCGTCCGCTCGGGTAAAGCATGGGCCCCTGTGTGTCATCATCGGAATCATGACTGGTCATGAACGATATGTAGTCGCTGGCAGAGACATCGGCCCCTTCGTTTCCGAATGGGCCACCGTTCTCGCTTCCGGTGGCGGCGAATCCAGAACCTTGTGGGAACTGGCCGTGGGCGATGACTCCGGTTATTTCTATGGGTCAGCTTTCATGATGGCCAACATCGCTGCACGAGCATGCGAACCTGCTGCGTCGGCGGATGAATTGTTGCTTTTCGATGTGCTTGCCGTTTTCCTCATGGATGATTTCCCTGGGGTGGATCCGGAACACTGGGAGGGCGTGGACGTTCACCTGAGATCCGCGTTCAATTACTTCAAGGAAGTCGGCGATACAGGCGCGGCACGCAAACTGCGTATGGAAGTTATCGAACGGAGCGTGCAAGAGGATCCTCCCCTCTGAAAGGAACTGAGGAACAACAGGCCACGTGACCCGGCCCGCGACGCGCTTCACGACCAGGACTTGGCCTCGATTGATCAACGTACTTTCCGCGTTGCGGGCTTGTTGGACCCCGAAGGAGATTTCGACACTGAGCTCACGAACTTTCCCCTACCCTAAAGCTCCTTGTGCCGACCAGAAAGATCGGTAGGCGCTGACGAGTCAGTAGCCCACTTCGACGTCATAATAGTCAGCTGAGCTGCCTGTCAGTCGCGCGGCAGCATCTTTGACCGCCTCAGGGATCTCCCGAACGCTCTGCGCGGAAACCGCAAGATCCGGAAGCTCCAGTACCTGCAGATCCAGTCGCCCGTCCGTAGCCGTTTTTATTTTTACTGTGAGTCTCATTCCGAAACTCCCTCTCTGTCCTTCGAGTGCTCACACCCTCGAAGAGCCCGTGCTGCACCTATGGGGAGTGTTGCCCGTCATGTTTGTGGGCGGCATGGGAGGGGACGCCTGCCACCAAGGTCCTGGCTAGGTTGAGTATGACAGTCTGATCGGAGCCCACTAGGACGGCCCGAACGGTACCCACCAGCCGGACATGCCGAACCTAATGACGGCTTGAATGGTACCCACCTGTGAACGTTGATCCATCCAGTGTTGGATCGACGACGGGAGGGCCGGGATGGGGTCAAGAGTGGAGTTGTTCGCGCAGATTCGGAGGGATGCCCGGGTGGAGGGCGCGTCAATCCGGGAGCTTGCCCGCAGGCACCAGGTGGCGCGGAAAACCGTGCGTAAGGCGTTAAGTTCCCCCGTCCCGCCAGAGCGTAAAACTCCTGTACGGTCCTCGCCGCGGCTTGATCCTTATAAACCGACGATCGACGCCATGCTCGTCGAGGACACGACGGCGCCGAGGAAGCAGCGTCACACTGCCCGGAGGATTCTTGCCCGGCTCATCGAGGAGCATGGAGCGGACGAGTTGTCGTATTCGACGGTGCGTGACTACGTTCGGGTCCGCCGGGCGCAGATCGATGTGGAGGCCGGCCGCCGGGTTGAGGTATTTGTTCCTCAGGAGCACGCCCCGGGCGCGGAAGCGGAAGTGGACTTCGGTGAAGTCTGGATCGTGCTGGACGGGGTAAAGACGAAATGCCACATGTTCATCTTCCGGCTTTCTCACTCCGGCAAAGCCATCCACCGGATTTACCCCACCCAGGCCCAGGAAGCGTTTCTGGAAGGCCACGTCGAGGCGTTCAACGAGATCGGCGGCGTGCCGGTCAAACATATCCGCTATGACAACCTCACCAGTGCCGTCAGGGCCGTGGAGGTTCAAGACGATCAGCGGCGGATTGATGGCAGGATCCGCACTATCGGCCAGGACTTCGCCGCCGAGCGCCCGTTCCTGGCACCGTTGCCGGCCGACGAGTTCGATCCCGGTCTGGTGTTGAACCCGAGAGTGGACCGGTCCTCAATGATTACCGTGCGGATGGTGAAGTACTCGGTGCCAGCACGGTTCATCGGTCGGCGGGTCCGGGTTTCATTGCGGGCATCCGAAGTTGTGGTGTTCGACGGCCGCGCGGTGGCGGCCCGGCACCAGCGGATTATTGCTAAGGGCGGGCAGTCGGTCCAGTTGGACCATTATCTGGAGGTCCTCAAGACCAAGCCCGGCGCTTTGCCTGGTTCCACTGCTTTGGCCAGGGCGCGGGAGTCGGGTGCTTTCACCAGCGCCCATGACGCCTTCTGGTCTGCCTCGCGCAGGGTCAACGGTGATGCCGCGGGGACCCGTGAACTGATTGACGTCCTGCTGCTGCACCGATCGATGGAAGCCGAAGACATCGAGGCAGGGATCACCGCAGCCCTTGGAGTAGGTGCCGTCAGTGCCGACGTCGTGGCGGTTGAAGGCCGCCGACATGCCTCCAGCATCCCTGCTGGTGGGTCCCGTCCTGACCGTCATCGCGGTGCTCATGCTGAAGCGAAAGTGCAACGAGTTGTCAGCCTGACCCAGCGCCGGCTGATGGACCCGGCGGCGGTCATCGCCGGGCTCCCTCCAGACAAGCGGCCGCTCCCGGCGATCAGCGCCTATGACGAGCTGCTGGCCAAACGCACCGAACACTCCGCAGGAACCGCGTCGAAGGAAAACATCTCATGAGCCCCACCGCACCGGCCACCACCATCACCCCAACCCTGCGACGGCGCCGCGGTCTGACTGAGCAGGCCGCGGTCGCGGCCGTGGACCACGCATGCCGCCGATTGCGCCTGCCCACCATCCGGGCGGTTCTGGACGAAGCTCTGACCGTCGCGGGGAAGGAACAACTCTCTTACCAAGGCTTCCTGGCCGAGCTGCTGCTGGCCGAATGCGATGACCGGGACCGTCGCTCCTCAATCCGACGCGTCAAAGCCGCGAACTTTCCCCGGGATAAATGGCTCGGTGATTTCGATTTCGACGCGAACACGAACATCAACCCCGCTACCATCCATACCCTCGCTACCGGCGAATGGATTCGAAAAGGTGCACCGCTATGCCTGATCGGGGACTCCGGAACCGGCAAATCCCACCTGCTTATCGGGCTGGGCACCGCCGCGGCAGAGAAGGGATACCGGGTCAAATACACTTTGGCCACCCGGCTCGTGAACGAACTCGTCGAAGCCGCCGACGACAAAGTCCTCGCCAAGACCATCGCCAGATACGGCCGAGTGGACCTGCTCTGCATTGACGAGCTCGGCTATATGGAACTGGACCGGCGCGGCGCCGAACTCCTCTTCCAGGTCCTCACCGAACGCGAAGAGAAGAACTCCATCGCCATCGCTTCCAACGAGTCGTTCTCCGGCTGGACCAAGACATTCACCGACCCGCGCCTCTGCGCCGCGATCGTTGACCGGCTGACGTTCAACGGCACCATCATCGAAACCGGCACCGATTCCTACCGCCTCGCCCACAGCCTGACAAGGAACGCGCACTAAAAGGTAGCCGCGGCCGCCCGCCCCACGAACACATAGGTTGTCGTTGACCACTTCATGCCGCGCAACAGGACAGTTTGGAGACGTCAGTAGTGAAGGACTGGGCTGCTATCTTGATGCCTTCGGCCATGGTCAGATAGGGGCTCCAGAGATTCGCGACCTGATCAACGGTCATCCCGGCCTCCAGAATGTAAATCCCTGCGGCGGCGATGTCCCCGGCGTCCTTACCCACGACAGTGATCCCTACAATCCGACCCGTGTCCGCGTCGGCAACGATCTTGATGAAGCCGCGGGTATCACGGTTCACCAGCGCGCGAGGGATAAATTTGAGCGGCAGAACCCGGCACATGCACCGGATCCCTGCCTGGTTCGCTTCCTTGTCCGTCATCCCGACAGCGGCCAGGGCAGGGCTGGTAAACGTGACCCGGGGCAGGTGCCGGTAATCGACCTCACGCCCGGCACCCTCAAAGGCGTTCTCCACCATCAGGGCCCCGTGCGCGGCGGCGACATAAACGAACTCCGGGTGACCCGTCACATCACCCGCGGCCCAGATCCTCGGATTAGTACTGCGAAGGCTCCCGTCGACCAGGACTTCCCCGCGGTCCCCGGTTTCAACGCCGACCATGCAAAGGTTCAAATCCTCCGTGACCGGGCGCCGGCCTGTTGCCATGAGCAGGCGCGCGGCCCTGAATTCCTCGTTTCCTCCTGAGACGGAAGCATCCACGACCACGTCCCCCGACACCTCATCGGTCCGGACCGAGGACGCTGTCGCTCGACGGACGACCCGGATACCCTCATCGGCGAAGACACCGGCGAGGGCATGCCCGGCTTCAGGCTCTTCGGCCGAGGCGAGCTTGGACCGGACCAGGATGGTCACCTCCGTGCCGAGCCGGGCGAAAAGCTGCGCCTGCTCCAGCGCCACATACCCGCCGCCCACCACCAGCATCGAAGCGGGAACGTCCTGCAGCTCCATCGCACTCGTGGACGTCAGATAATCCACCTCGTCCATTCCCGGCACTTCAGGGATCCAGGGGGTGGAGCCGGTCGCGACCAGGTAGTGTTCCGCGCTGACTGTCTCGGTGGTTCCGCCCGGGGCGGTGATGTTCAAAACCGGTGCGGCTGCGGTTCCGGCGAACACCGCCGTCCCCCGCTGCAGGTTCCATCCATAGCCCGCGGCGAGATCCACATACTTCTCTGACCGCATGGATTCGACCAGTGAGCGCGTCCCGGCGACCAGTTCGGGCATATCCACCGGCTCTGCGGAGGTGCTGATACCGGGGAACCGTCCGGAAGCATCGAGGGCGACATGGCGGGCTTCCGCGGCGGCCAGCAGGGCCTTGGACGGGATGCAGCCCGTGTTCACGCACGTGCCTCCCACAGTGCTGCGCTCCACCATCAACACCCGCTTGCCACGGCTGGTTGCCCGGATGGCCGCAGCGAAAGCAGCCCCGCCGGAACCGATAATGGCCAGGTCATAATCGAAAGATGCTGCCGACACGAGGGACTCCTGAAGATGGAAGGGAAGCAGCCGCCAGCACACCTGTTGCTCAACCGACCGCCATGTGCAGCCTTCAACCGAAGACCAGCTCTGCATCCCATTCTCAACCTTCCCCTACACTGGAATGTCAAGGAATCGCCGTCCTGGCCGCCTGCTAAGAAATGAGTTCATGATGCGTATCGGTGAGGCCGCGGCAGCGGCAGGGATGACAACCAAGACGCTGCGTTTCTACGAGGACAGCGGGCTTCTCCCGGCAGCGAAAAGATCCTCTAACGGCTACCGGGACTACCATGACGACTCCGTGGCCAGGCTCGAATTCATCCGCCGCGGACGGGCCGCAGGCCTCGCCCTGACCCAAATACGCGAAATTCTTAGCCTCCGTGACGCCGGAGAAGCCCCCTGCGCCCACGTCCAAGACCTTCTCTCCAACCAGCTGGCCGAACTGGACCACCAGATTTCTGAACTAATGGCGCTGCGATCCATCGTCGCCGGCCTTCACGCCACTGCCGCGTCCGGGACCGACGCAAGCTGCGATCCCGAACAAATCTGCAGCTACCTCTGACGCACTACTCCGCCAGACGCCAGCTTCCAACAACCGGGACCCCGGGTATCGTCCCAACCCGCGGCAATGTTTTCACAGACCCAGAAACCACGCCAAGAACCCCTAGACACCCTCACAACATCATCCCCGGACGTCCGACGGGTGGGTACCGTTCGGGCCGTCCTAGTGGGCTCCGATCACGTTGACACAATCATAGGTCGTGCAGCTTTTGGTTCCGGTCGTTTGAAGCCTTCCGCAGCATGCGGAAAGCTTCATCATGGGTGCACCGGCTTTGAGAAATAATCACCCCGCAAGCTGTATCGATGGCTGCCCGGTTGATACCGCGCAGCAAACACGCCCTGACCTGATCACCCTGGATCTGGGGCTGCCGGACATGGCCGGCCACGACGTGGCAGGGCGTCTACGGGAACTGACCGACGCCCCGATACTGATCATTACCGCCTTCGCTGAAACGGCCGACGAACTCACTGCAATCGCTGCCGGATCGCGTGCCTACCTCGCCAAACCCTTCCGGCCTGCTGAACTGCGCACCCTGATCCGTGCCTTGTGTCCCCCGCCGGACGATGCCCCTGCACCTCAGCCACCACGGACGCACGCGCGACATTCGACGTACCCGTCCACGACCTCGGCACCGGTGACCCCCTAACACCCGGACTCTTCAGCCATCCCGGTACCCTGTAGCTGCCTCCGCCAGGCTGTCTAAGGGCGGGCGGGGTTTCATTCCCTAGCCGCCAGCAGTGCTTGCGGTGCTGCCTGTTTCATCCGTGTTTGAAGCCATTTGAGTTGTGTCGCGGTTTGTGTGTCGCAGTGGGTTACGACGGTGAGGAGTTCCTGGTCGCGGAGCGCCTGGGCTGCCTGTTTGACCATGGTCCAGGTGATGTCGACGAGGCTGGCCAGGAGGTAGAGATCTTGTAGGTCCCGCAGCATTCCGACGGGACCGGTGCGGGTCCGGGAGAGTCCTTGCGCGTGCAGGCGCTCGGGTTCGGCGTCGCCGGTTGCCTGCCCGTAGCGGTCGATGATGGGGGCCAGTTTTTGCTGGTGCTCATCGCATTGTGAAGCCAGGCTCTGGCAGAGGAAGTGGACATCGGGTTCCTCACCGTGCCCTTGGGCCACCTGCCGGAATGAGGCGGCGAGTGTTTGTTCCGCGCTGTGGAGCAACCCCAGATAGATGTTCAGGTTCATGGCCGGTCTCCGCCCATGGCAGGTTTGATCGCTTGAGGGAACTGTGGCGGGGCTTCGCCGTTGAGCTGTTCTTCTGCCTCTGCGTCTTCGCCGCCGCGAGTGTCAGGCAGTTTCGTGGTCGCGGGCCGGGACGCTGTGGTGGTCGGTGCTGGGGCCGGGCCGGTCCCGGCCGCTGTTCTTTCGACCTGAACCGCAGCGTTTTTGAACACCGGCTGCTTTGAGACCGGGTCCCACTCGGTAATGGTCAATTCATTCGCCGCGCTAGGGTGCTGCCCGGAAGAACCGCCGGCGGCCCAGTAGCCGTAATGGAAGGGGGCGAAGACCGTTCCGGGCCGGATGTCACCCACGCGGGCCGGGACCTCCAACCAGCCCCGGCGGGAGGTCACCCTGACAAGATCTCCTTCGCTGATTCCAAGGCGTTCGGCGTCCTCGACGGACAGTTCTACCCATGCTTGGGGGGCTGCGGCCTGCAACGGCCGGGAGCGGGCAGTTTTGGTGCGGGTGTGGAAGTGGTACGCCGTGCGCCCGGTGGTGTACCGGAAGGGGTAGTTCTCATCAGGTTCTTCGTGCGGCGGGGAGTACTCGGCCGCCTTCAGAAGGGCCCTACCCGATGGAGCCATCGCCCTGTAAGACTCCTCGCCGACGGCGGCGCCGGTGAGCAGATCGTGTCCGTAGCTTTCACAGAAATCGGGATCTGTGGGGAACACCCCGTCCCCGTAGAGCCGGACGGTCCCGTCCGGGTGCTCGTCATTGCAGGGCCAGGGGATCCCGCTGCCGCCACGCAAACGCTCGTAACTGATCCCGGTGTAGTCACACGGGCGCCCCTTGGAGCATTTCTTCCACGCTTCGAAGACCTCCTCGGGGCTGTCCCAGGGAAGAAGCGGAGCATCGTCGAGGGTGCGGAACCCCATCCTGCGGGAGTACTCCACAAAGATATCCAGGTCGCTGCGGGCTTCGCCGGGCGGGTCAACGGCCTGATCCGAGATGTGAACGGTGCGGTTCACGTTGGTAAACGTCCCGGTCTTCTCACCCCAGGCCGCGGCAGGAAGGACGACATCTGCCAGCGCGGCGGTCTCGGTCAGGTAGAGGTCCTGGACGACGACGAACAGTTCGGGTTTGGCGAGTATGTCGCGGATCCTGGGCAGCTGAGGCATCGACACGGCCGGGTTGGTGGCCGATATCCACAGAAATTCAATGGAACCCTGTTCGGCATAACGGAAAATCTGCATCGCGTGAGTGGGAGGGGCCCAATGCGGGATCACGAGCGGATCAACATTCCAGAGCCTAGCAAGCTCCGTGATGTGTTCCTGGTTTTCCCAGTTCCGGAACCCGGGCAGGTCCCCGTCGGCTCCGCATTCGCGGTTGTTCTGGGCTGTAGGCTGGCCGTTCATTTGAAGGATCCCGCATCCGGGACGGCCGAGCATCCCGCGCAACAGGTGAAGGTTGTTAACCTGGCAGGACGCTGCCGTGGCCTGGGAGGATTGATAGAAACCCTGAAGCACGGTAGAGAGCACGTGCCCGGAGGTACCGAAAATACGGGCGGCCTGCCGGACGTCCCCGACGTCCACGCCGCAGACCCGGGCGACCGCCTCGGGGGTCCAGGGTTCGACCACGGACCGGAGGTTCTCCAGGCCGAGGGTATTGTCCCGGATGTAGTCCTCGTCGAGCCACCCGTTGTGCAGCACCTCGCGGACCAGCCCATGCATCAGCGCCAGGTTCGTGCCAGGACGCACGGCAAGATGCACATCCGCGTGCCGTGCCACTTCGGTTTCGCGCGGGTCCACACACACGAGCTGGGGACGGTCGGGGCCGGCGATCCGGTCAAGGACCCGGGACCACAACACCGTTTGGGTCTCAGCCATGTTGTGCCCGAACAGGAATATCGCCTCGCAACTGTCGATATCCTCGTAGGCACCGGGCTGGCCGTCGGCACCAAAGGATTCCTTCATCGCCGCCGCCGCCGTCGCGGTACACAACCGGGTGTTGCCATCCATGTGCGGGGTGCCGATACCGGCTTTGCCGATAACCGCCAGGGCGTAATACTCCTCCAGGAACAACTGCCCGCTGGTGTAAAACCCGTGGCTCAGGGGGCCTCGTTCCTTCAGCAACGCCGTGCTTCTTTCGACGATACGGCCCATGGCGGTTTCCCAATCACAGGGCACCAGTTCACCGTTGGTGCGAATCAGCGGCTGCGTCAAACGGTCCGTGTGCGAGACGCCCTGCCAGCTTGCGAACAGCCCCTTGGGTCCCAGCCTGCCATGGTTCACCAGGTCCCCTGCCCGGCCGCGGATTCCCACCATGGCCCCGTCCTTCACCGCAATGTCACACGCGCAGCCGTTGCTGCACAGAACACAGGCAGACTGGACCCAGCGCTCAACCTCTTCTTCCCGGACACCGTTAGCAAGCCGTTGATCAACCCGTACAGGCCACAGCCCACCCCGACCGTACGGGGTGCGCGTCCCCCAAATAGCGGATATCCGATCAACCATTCCTGGCCACCTCCTGAACCGTGCCACGGGTAGGAAACACGCTCCCCAAACTTTGACCTGACGACCATCCGGCCCACCACCATAAAAGAACAGTATCCTTACAAATTCAAGGCCCAGCGCGCCGGCCGCCCCGGACGGAAGCCTGGCTCCGTCACGGACAGCACCACTGCCCGACACGCCCGCGCTTTGTGTGGGTGCCGCTCCTGCCAGGCAGGACTGCAACAGCGCCTCCCTTACGGTGCCCTCGCAGTAAAATAGGGACTGCTGCCTGTTGTGGCCAGGGATAGGACCCGTGCCTTGATGACGCTTCGGCGAGGATCCCGCTCCTGTTCACATAGAGCAGAGAGGGGTGCGGCCATGACGCTTAACCCAGTACCCTCAGGGGCATTGACCGTACAGCAGGGACCGGGCCTGTGGCACCCTGGCTGCAGGAGCGATGAGCACCTGGTACTCCACGCGATCGAGTGCTGCGTCCGGTGCGGCGTAATCCTCACCCGCGACGTCCCGTTCCGCCAAGTTGCCGCGACACTGAATACGAGAGCGAACCTCCAAGGGCTTTTCCTGTTCGGCGGCGGTTTCCTGCACTGCACGAACCCATGAAAGCCAGCGGTGTCGACATACGGCGCACCATCACACCTCTTCCCACCCCTGGTGATGGGCCCAAGGCGGTTCCCGACGTCAGGATCACCACCCACGTATTGCGGTGTCGGGTCTGTGGATTCCGTCTGGAACTACCCGCCCAACCGTAGGTCTGAATTCTTTCGCATCATGAACGCAGGAATCCCGTACCTGAACGGAAACGAGCAGTCACGGCTGAACGACGTCACCGCACCGGTGGACTCATCAATGGGCTTCCTCATCGGAGGTGCCACCCAGCGGGGAAGGGATCTGCGCCGCAATGGAGCCGATCTTCTCGTTCCGGTGGCCGGATGCGTTTCGGAGAACTTGACAAGCCTCCGCCTAAGGACAGCGGTACCGGGCCATGATCACACCACACGCAGTGTCACTAAACCTCCGGGGACGACATCGCCGCGTCCACGTGCCTCCGGCCGGTCGTCTGCAGGTTATGGGGTTACCCGGTGATGGGGTTATCCGTCGGGTGTTACCGTGCCCTGCTTGGCACGGAGCCGCTGTTCCAGTTTGGCTTCGGCGGCCTCTCTTCGCTTGCCTACGATGAGCATCTGTTCGGTGGCGGGGTTATGCAAAGGAAGCCTCCGTACGTCCTGCCTAACCGCTGCCATGCGGCCCTCCGGCCAAGATTTCCGAGATGATTGCTGGGCCATGACTCCATGATCCCACCGTCCGCACTCGCGCGACATGCGTGGTGCAGGTATTGTCCGCCTGCGGCCGTGATGGCCCCGGTGAGGGGGTAGCACGGGTTGCCCGCCCACTGCCAGACCCACCAACCGTCGCTTCTGTCAGATGATTACCCCAGAGGAGCACTGAACACCTCGAGACCGCATCAATTCAACGCCGACTGAACTGCCTCGAATCAAAGATCCGCGGCGTGCGGCAGGTCGGTGTGCTCCGTTACAACCCTCAAGACCTGGGCACTGATCGTTCACCGGTCGCCACGTCAATGCCAACCAATCGGCCTTGGTCACCATCTGAACCTCTTCACTCCGCTGGGCACCCCTTGGCTTGCCTCTCCCGGGAACCTGGTGCCGCCGCCGCGAACCTAGAATGGAAATTCAGTTAGTAGGAAGGCAGGCGGATATGGACTCGCGGGGCACGTGCCTGATCATCGAAGACGACCCGGACATCCGGAATTTACTCTGCCTGATCCTCTCCAGTGAAGGGTTCCAGGTTCACTCCGAGGCCACCGGGATGCAAGGTCTTCGGGCCGCCCACCAGCTCCGTCCTGCACTGATCACCCTAGACCTGGGGTTGCCGGATCTTAATGGGTACGACGTTGCCCGGCAGCTGAGGAAAATCACTCAGGCACCGCTGGCGATGATTACCGCATACTCTGCCCCGGATGATGAACTGGACGGCATCGCTTCGGGCGCCAGCGCCTATCTGATCAAGCCGTTCCGGCCCGCGCGGCTGCGCGAACTGGTCCGCAGCCTCTGCCCGCCATCGCCGGGCCCGTGAGCCGGAATGGAACAAGAGTTCGAACATAGGACGGCATGCCACACGCGCCCCGGGATCGACCTTAGACATGCAACCCATTGAGGATAGGTCCAATATCCCCAACGGCTGATCGTCCGGTTGGAGACACCCGAAGCCTGTCCCAGTTCCTTGGAACCGGAACACTCCAGCTAGGGATACACAAGAGCGACGGCCCCGGAGTATTCTCCGGGGCCGTCGCTCGTTCGATGTCCCGTCAGGCTTCTGTGGTCGCCTGGGCTCTTTCCAAATGGGTCATTGGCCCATTGCATCTCGGAGTGCCGCCGAGGCTACACTCCTGGAGGCTCGTTTCCCAGCAGTCGAATCATTCCATGCCCGTTTTCATATGGAAACTCTGCATAAATAACAAACGTCCTACCCGCGGAATGCTCGTTGGCCCACAGGAGTACCTCAGTGATGTCTGTGACTTGGCTAAGCTTCCACTCTTCCGAAACAGTCTGATCTGTCCAAAAGTCAACTCGGTAACTTGGATCCCGATCGACTCGGTTTACATAACGCGGGTCAATAATTTGTGGTTTCATCGCTACTCGCCAGCCAAGACTAGATTGTCTTCCAGATAGTAACGGTCTGGGTGCCCACGGTCGACATCTTTCCGCCTACCTCGAAGAACCAGGTAGACGTCGCCCTCCAGAAACCAGTTCCGCGCCCGGCGTTGCTCGGGACCGTGCTGTGACTTGGCTCCGGGACATACCACGTGACCTCCGGGCCGTTCACCAGGACGGTTTGGGTCGCTGTGGCGGCACCACGGTGCTGGAACACCACGTCAGTGTTCGTCGCCGAGCTCGACGGTGCGAACGAGATGATGCCACTGACCCTCAAGTCAACGGAGGGAAGCCCTGTCCCGACACACTTGATAACAGTCTTCGAGATGGCTCCCTCGGCCCCCTTGGAGTAGTGCGGGTATCTCACCGCGTTGTCCGCTTGTGTCCCTGCACACGTCACTGCGTAACCCGTAGCACCACCCGCTCGCAAGGTGGTTGTGAAATTACCGGAAGCATCCATGACAGTAGTGACCTCTTGGAGGGACTGAGGATCGTTCCTAAATGCCTCGCGCTGCAAGATTTGCTGGCTTTCCTGCTCCACAGGCGGCACCTCAGCAAACGCCGGAGTGGCGGCGGAGAGCCCAATTGCCAAAACGATGGCAGCCAACAAAGATCTGAAAATTCTCAAATTTCCCCCAAATAATTTACTCAGCTTTCCGCTGGAAAACCCATAGTCACACGTCCAGCGATAATTGCAAGTCAAGTAAATCCATCAGAATTAGGGCAGCGACGTTACCCCCAAAGTCGGTTAGACAGCTCCGTCGTCCGTCTCAGCAAAACCCTCGCAGACGGCAGGAAGCTCGCACCCACCGTCGTTGCCCCACGCTTTGACACGTCGCGTCCCTCGGCCATTGGAATGCCTCTTCCTTGAGAGTGGGACGGTGGCAGTTTCGGTATCTCCCCCGCTGCCCGGGTGCTCCGCGTAGAGTCTGAGAATGAATCCTCTGGAGCAGCCTGTACTCGTTGCGCCCCCTTACAGGCTCCACCCATTTACGGCAGCCGATGTTCCCGTAATCCAGGAAGCCTCAAGCGATCCACTAATTCCTGCCATCACGACAGTTCCCGCCAGCGGTTCACGCCAGGCAGCTCTGGCCTTCATCCAAAGACAACACCAACGCTTAGTTGATGGCACCGGGTACTCCTTCGCTATTACTGATTCATCCTCTGATCGGGCAGTTGGCCAAATCGGACTGTGGCTAAGGGCTCCTGGCGCGCAGCCGAGCGCAGCGGGTTCGTACGGGAAGGAACAATGAGGAGCTGGCTAGAAATTGCCGGCCAACGCAAGGACATGTACATGTACTCGCGCCTTCCTGCTCGCTAGGAATCACGCTACGCAGACCTCGCCGCCCTGCCGCGGTTTCGGTGTTCCATTTCGTTGGAAGTGAGACTCCTCCCCTGGGAGGAGCATGGCTCGTTCCACGGGTTGATGTGCTCGTGTCCGAGCCAAACCTAGGCTGAAGGCTTCCACCGTTTTTCTTAGGAGTCACCCGGTGCCCTGGCTCGACATCACAGCAGCAGCCCTGATTCTGCTCACGCTCATCATGGGAGTCGTGACCCGCCGAGGCAAAGCTCCCATGGTCATAATCCTTGGTCTGGCAGCTGGCGCGGCTCTTGTTGCTGCCCTCAGCTTCGAAGGCGCACGTCCGCAGCTGGTTGCCCTGGTCATACTCGCTGTCCTGACCGCCGATGTCATTTTCTGGCTCCGGTCAGCCCGCTACCCTCGACTCGCAAAGGCAGCCAGCGTCATCCTCACACTCAGCCTCGTCGGGAGTGCCGGTTCCGCCTGGGTGTTGCCGCCCCTCTCCGTTCCCGCCGGAAGCGGCCCCTATGCGGTGGGAGTGGACACCAAAGTCTGGACTGATGAAAACCGTGACACGCGAGGTGACAATCTCCCTGGCGAGAGGCGTTCACTGCCGGCAACCATCTGGTATCCCGCTCACGGAAGCGGTGAACGGGCAGCCTACGTACCGGGCCATGAGCGGGCCGCGGAACTCACCGACGCTCTCGCACGCCACTATGGAGTGCCGCCTCTTATGTTGGATGGGATATCCCGCTCGCGGAGCAATGCCACATGGCAGAGTGAGCCAGCAGAGGGCTCTTTTCCGGTGGTCGTAGCTTCGCCTGGGCTCAACAGCACCCGATGGTTCTTCACGGCGTGGGCCGAGGAACTGGCCAGCAACGGCGTCATAGTCATCGCCCTCGATCACCCCTATGACCCTCCTGTAACCGAGCTTGCCGATGGCAGGTGGGCACTCAGCGCATTAGAAACTACAGGAGATGACCTCCGTGACCAAGCAATGGCAGACCAATGGACAAGCATTCGCGCCGCTGACATGAGCGCCGTGATCGACCACTTGGATTCAGACCCCGTGGAACCGCCCGCCCTGCAGTCGGCAGATCGAAGCCACATCATCACTGCGGGCCACTCCCTCGGAGGTGCCGCCGCCTTGGAAATAGCACGTCTGGATGACCGGGTCGACGCAGCTGTTGATATCGACGGAATGCCCAGAACCCCTGAGAACGCCGCACCTGTGACCAAACCAGCACTCGCCATAGTGGCCGGCGACGCGGATCCGAATCCTGAATACAACGCCGCACTTGACGCCTTGCTTGACGACGGCAACGCAGTCCGGGTCACTTTTGGACGGGGTGACTCACTTTGGCATGATCGATGTCGGTCTCATGATCGGCCCGGTTCCCAGGATCACCGGCACGCGAGGCCCCTCGGGACCAACCTCAGTAGCACAGGCAACCCTCCATCTAATCGACGCAGTGACCACCGGCAGACCCCTTAACACCCCCGCACTGGCTCAACTCGGCACGGTCTCTGCGCCCGACAGTAAATGACAGTGCCACAGGATTCCCGCCATCGGTCGGCTATCGGCTGTACGGGCGCAGTTTCGGTATCCCACAACCTTGTATACGGAACGCGGCAGCTGGGACTCCGCTGATGTTCAGGAGATTACACTGTCAGGTTCACCGGCTTGGTAGGGATGATTAGGCAGGAGCTGGAGCCACTCGGTCGTCCTCCGTTGGAACAGAAGGAACCGAAGCTGGCCGGACTAGGGCGTTGATGAGGGAACGGTCGTAAACGACCAAGGCGTTGTTCTCGATGATCTGTTGCTTTGAGGTCACAAGGCCTGTCCGTTTGTCCCTGGTCAGCCTCATCACCCGGTTGTGGCGGTAAACCTTCTTCCCGGACTCGTAGAAGTAGGCGTCCTCTTCACGTATGTGGAATTTCACATCCGGGACATGCTCGGCGCGAAGTTCACCACACAGGTATTCGTCGTTGGTACTTACCAGGAATTGGAAAGCCTGGTCGGTGTCATTGCGAACCCGGTAGTCCAAGTAGTTGTAGATGATCGAGGTGCCCGAACCGAACGGGATCTGACGATTGAAGTCCGGAAATAAGTCCAGGTCCCCGTGGTGGTGATGTTCCACCACGGTCAGTTCGTTGTGCAAGACCATCCAATGCAGAAGGTTCGTGAATTGACACAGGCCGCCACCAATTCCGGAATCGGCTCGGCCATGGTTGATGACCAAGCCCTCGCGGTATCCCTTGGCTTCAGTGCAACTCCCCACCAGCTTCCAGAACGAAAACGTCTCGCCGGGACGAATGACAACAGAGTTCACCAGGGGCGCGGCGATCCCCAGACTCACCGCCTTATTTTCCTGAAGGTGCAAGTCCACGTTGCCCAGCTTGCGACGGATCAGTGAGTTGTGGCGGTAAACAACCGCTGGAAGGACTTCTTCCGGATGGCGCCGGGCAAAGACTGTGGGAGAGAACAGGTCCTGCAATTTGCGGCTCAGGATCATGCGATGCACAGAAATGCGGTAGGTGATCGGCGAAAGTTCGCAAAAGAGTCTTCGTGCCATGGTTCCCCCGGTAAAACGCCCACCCAGGGCAAGCCAAACCGGAACTCCCGGTCAAGACTATCTTTCCAGACGCTGGAAGAAATCGAGTAATCGGCGAAACGGCCGCCCTGGCTCAGGAAGATGGGCCAGCCAATCAACTTCTGAGGTTCATGCGATACCAGATGCCGGCGCAGGTGCCTTTAGTGCCGACCGGGATCGTCCCAGTTCCTTAGAACTGGGACACCATGGCGGGATAACCCTTGGCTTATTTCTGCTCTTCGTGGGTGTGCTTGGTTCTGCTGTCCAGGTCTCGTTCCATGGTCATGCCATAGGGGATTTCACTGCTTAGGTTCACGGTGTACACGCCGGGTTGGTGCCGGGTGACGAGCACCCCTTCCCATCCGTCCTTTTTGGAGTGGGCGTGTGCCAAGCTGACGGCTGTGCTGATTCCTTCTTCGATTTCTGTGGTGGTTAGCCCGGTGATGTGGAAGTAGCGGTCGGCTTCTATTGTGGTGATCATTGGAAACTCCGTGGTGGCCATTTGGTAGTCGTCTTTTGACCTTGATGCTGCAGGTTCGCGTCGCTGTGGGAGGGCTGGAAGGTTCATGCGGAGAAGAAGGCTGGGTGGTGATGCTCGCCTGAGGGCGGCCCACTCGAAGAATGGGCCGCCCTCTAGCGTTGTTCAACTGTTTGGCGGAACAGCTGACATTACTTATGGTTTGCGAGTCAGCTGCCTGCTACCTCAAGTGCCTCGGTTTCATTGAGCTCTAGCTCAAGTGGCTGGGCCTGACGGAACCGCCTTAGGACGTTGCCCGTGATCTTGGCGATGTTGTTGTCGTAGTTGTTGTGGGAGAGCGACGCTGTGTAGGCAATGGAACCGACTGAGAAGAAGCCGCCGCCTCCTTCCAGGGGACAGTAGACGATGTCGGATCGGACGCCTGGTTGCTCGGTGGCGCCGATGCCGGGAATCGATTCGTAGACTTCTTCTGCAGCCAGAAGATAAGCGTCCGAAAGTGGCCCTGATGTGGCGAGTACCAACGTTCCAGGGGGCGAGCCGAGACCGGGCTGGTAGCAGTCCACTTCGGCGCCTGCGGCGCCCCCGCCCATGATCCCGAATTCGCCGAGGCGCTCGTTTTCGCCGATTCCTTCAAAGATAAAGGCGGCTTCCGGAGAGTGGCTGTCTTCGAGTCGTTCGTAGTAAGTGCAGCGGTCAAAGCCCTGAGCGGCGAATCCCACTCCGGCGAGTTTCTGTGGCGGTAGGCCTTTGTTCCTCCAAATACCGGCTAGCTCGCCGGAGGTGGCGTGGCGTTTGTCTCCGTACGGGGATTGGTGGGGGCGCGTGCCGCCGTCGGAGCGGCGGAGTTCCATCAGGTGTGGCTGGTCAGGGTCGAAGGAGACTGTGGCGTAGAACCCGTTACCGCCGAGGTACATGAGCCTTCCACCCTTGGAGGTGAACTCCTCCAGTGCGGTGAGCTCGTTGCGCGTGACATATTCGGGGTGACTGCCCGTGATGACTACTTGGTAGTCGCTAAGAAGGCTGTAGCCTTCGCGATCGAGATCTTCATCGGTGATTGCGTCGAAGTCGCAGTTCTCGGTTTCGAGCCAGTGAACGATGCACAGGTCTGCGGGCAACCCCCATACACCTTCGGCTTGGAACCATGCCCGGTGCTTGGGCTGCAGGGTGAGAATTGGCTTGCGGACGCTGCCGAAGACAACCCCAGTCCCATCGTTGTGGATCTCGTAGCAGGACCGGCCAAATTCGGGATGATCTTGGAGCGTGAGGTCTTCACGGTCAAGAATGGGCGTTCGACTGACGATGATTTCAGCACCATCTGCCTCGAAGGCAATGCGGTCGTTGGCATAAGCCAGATACGTGGCGGTGGAGAACAAGACGGCGACGTCGTTCTTTTTCTCACCTGCCCGAACGAAGAAGGGAAGATACTGTTCTGCCCCGTCGGCGGTGAGTTTGGCCGCGTAGACGCCACTGGGCAGGTTGTGGGGAACATCGAAAGTGAATGCTGTTGGCCAGCCAGCGTCAGTGATGTCGTCGTCGTGGAAGTGGATGGCGTCGTACTCGTCAGGGGCGATGCGGAAGTCGTCCACGAGACCTGTGAACGAATGTCCGGCGACGGCGCGGGTGGGTGCATTGTGGCATTTACCGTGGAGCTGGTTGGCGGATTCGTCGATGACGTCCCACAGCAGCAGTCCGTCGTCACGGCGGCTCCGGCCAAAGTGCCAGTCTGCGATGGTCTCGATCCTGGACGGCGTGCGTCGTTGAACGGAAACGTCGCCAATTTTGCCGTTGAAGCCGTTCGCAGCGAGCCAGCGTTCCCCGTCACGGCGGGCGCCCGCGCCTATGCGGAAGGGGGTTTCGGGTGCTGATGAAGCTGTCGGTGCGGCGGTTGCGATCTCTTCTTCCGGTTCCAAGGGCAGGGCCTGGTCGGTGTACCGGTTCATGATGTTGGGCAGCGGGGCTTGAGTCAGGTGAACCTGACCAACCGCGGTGTCCACCTCCACTCGCAGGCTGTACCAGTGGTGTCCTTCCAAGGGGCTGTTCAGAGCGACTGACTTAACTGCCCCCTGTTCGCTCCAGATGAAGGTAGGCCTGCCACCATCCAGCACCAGCGCGTATCCGTTCGAGGCGTCCTCGTCCCAGTTGCCTAGGATGACCTGGCGGTCGCTGCCGCCGCCGAACGAATTCTGAGTGACGTGGTAGGCGCCGTAATTGCCGGAGCGGGATCCCAGCGGCAAGGTGGGGTACACCTTCGCTTTGATGACCAGCCCATTCGCGTCTGCCGTCAATGCGGCCGGGTCGTGCACTTCTACAAACGATCCGGGCTGGCAGATGTACTGCCGGCCCTGCTTTTCACCATCAATTTTTGAGGGAACCGGGGATTCGAGGAATCCTGGTCCGGCTTCTCCGGTAAACCCATGCCGTAGACGGACCAACGAGGCCTGGTAGGTGGAGGGCCCCTCGCAACTGACGTGGAAGGAAATACTCTCCCCGGGCCGGGCCGCGAAGCGGTCGGTGTATCCGAAAATTTTCGGTTCGGTGCTGGTCTCTGGCGTGGGTGCTGCTGCGACAGTCATTGGTTTAGCTCTCCAAAAAATTCTGACGACGCAGCGCGAACACTCCGCGCAGCGCGTTTTCATAGGTGTAGAAGGTTGAGGGCAGGAGAACCAGGTTTCCCGGCGCTCCAACGGTGATCCGCCCGATCCCCCACGGACCGTTGGGACCGAGGTTCAGGATGATCTCCTTGCCGTTGACCGATGCGTTACCAAGGGCGCGCACGACGCGGGCTGTCTTGTCGTCATGAGGTCCTAGTGGGCTGCGGTCGTACGCTGCTAATACTTCATCGGTGAAGTCGCGGCGGAGCCGGGAAGAGAACCGCTGCTCAAAAATGCTCAGGAGCTCGGAAGAGCGGTCCGCGCTGGTACGCATCAGTTCGCTCCTGTTCGGCGATTTGCTTGGCCACTTGGTGGACAGGTCCGCGGAGTCAAGGGAAGTTCTCGCTTTCGTTCTGTGTTAATGGCTATGGAGCGGGCTGATTGGCCGAGGATTTACCTTTGCCGACTGAATCGGAGCACGCTTTGTGTTCTAGGTAACTTCAACGGTATGACCGGCCCGTCGGGAAAAGTATCGGTAGTTCTGCGTAGTACCTGGCCGGGTTTGCGGGGGTTAGTCAGGGTCTTTTCGCGGGATCGTGCCGCCGCGAGACGACAGAAGGCACCGGCGCTGCCATGGCGGCAGGCCGGTGCCTTCGACCCGTTAGGGACGGGAGTTGGAGGAGGCCGGGTTAAAGGCCGTCCACGGTTTCGAGAGTCCGCCCAGTGCGTTTGAGGATGAGCGCGACGATCGTTCCTATGGCCAGCCAGGAGAGGCCAATGATCTTGGCAAGAATGTTAGTGCTGTACAGGGCATATCCGAGGACGGCTATGCCAATAAGGGGCGAGATCCAGTGGATGAAGTACTTCTTGCTTGACTGTCGTAGTCCAAAGTGGATGATCACGCTGATGTGGAGCAGGATATAGGCGGTGAGCGCGCCGAAGGTGACCATCGTGACGATGAGTTCGATTTGTCCCACAGCCAGCACACCGATAACGGCGGTGAGGATCGTCACTACGATCATGGCAGCGGCAGGAACCTTGTGCTTCTGGGTGACTACTGCCAGACGTCGGGGCAGCTGTCCGTCGCGGGCCATGGCGAAGATCATCTTCGAGGTGGTGGCGTGGGAAACCAGGACGTTGGCAAAGAGCGCTATCAGTGCCGTGATCAGGGTGAAGACAATCTTGAACCAGGGCGCCACCACAGTTTCGCTGATGTAGTAGAAGGCGTTGTTCACGGCATCGCCCTCGGCAAAGGGTTCATTGTTCGGAACGAAGAGAGCCGCGAAGTAGACCTGTGCGACGAACATTGCAATAACGAGCCAAAGGACAATCATGGTGGCCTTGGACACCGCTTTTCCGCCGCCCTTGGCTTCTTCGTTGAGTGTCGAGATGGCGTCAAACCCGATGTAGCTGAGGGCAGCAACCGGGATGGCAGTGAACACGAGTTCCCAGGAGAAGAACTCCGGCTGATAGAAGGGTGCAAGGCTGAACTGCGCCCGGCCCTGGGTGATGGCCACCAGCGCCCCGCCAACGAACACAAGCAGCGCTGCTCCTTGGATGACCAAGAAGATCATGTTCATCCGTGCCGTAACGACGATTCCGCGGAGGTTGATGAAAGCGACTACGGCGATAAAGCCTATGACCCAGATCCAGCCGGGAACATCAGGCATGAGTGCCCCCATGGCGGAAGCCGCGAGGATACACAGCAGCGCTGGCAGCAGGAGGTAGTCGAGCAAGATTGCCCACCCGGAAAGGAAACCGACGAACTTTGTCGTGCCCAAGCGGACGTAGGAATATACGGACCCTGCTACAGGGTACTCCTTGGCCATTTCCTTGTAGCTGACGGCACTGAAGAACATCGCGATACCGGCAACCAGATAGACCAGAGCGGCCATGCCGTGGGAGAAGTTGAAGATGGTACCGAAAACGGCCACAGGGGCCAGCGGCACCATGAAGATCAGCCCGTAGACAACAACATCAGTCAGGGTCATGGTGCGATTGAGCTCTTGTTTGTAGCCAAGAGCTCCTAATTTTTGCTGTTCGACGTCGTTGATACCAGCGTCGCTGGCCGGCGTAGCGTGACTATCAGTTTTCATGGGCTATCTGTGCCTCTCGGAAGAAATCCTAGCCCTGAAACGGCGCAAGGATTCTGTATTTGGATCAGTGGAACGAGCGATCGATGGGCGCTCAGTTTGTGATGCGGCCTCGTGGGCGGAGATCAGTTGATGGTGCCTGTGCCCCCGGTAGTGGAGCGCCCCGGGCCGGGGGGAGAGACGACGAAGGGGACAAACTCTTCGACGTTCGCGGCTCGCAATTGCAGCGCGTAGAAACCTGCCGCCAAGCCTTCCGGGATCGGGAGGATAATCCGCGATTTCCATCTCTCCGGGTCTGGACGTCTCTGCCGCAGGCGAATAGCACCATAGTTTTCCGGTGATTTCAGAACGTCACCCGTTGCATCGCCTCTGTGCCCAGGTACGGCTCTCAGCGGTGCATTTACGCAGTGGGCGTCGAAGGATCCGATAACATCCGGAACCTCATCAGCGTGGAGACCATCCACGGACAGGCCCCGCGAGAAGTCCCATGCCGCCACTAAGCCCGTCGCGTCCAGCCGCCGGGAATGTAGTCCCCACAGGCCTGTTGCCGGTGTGGACTTCGCAATCACATAGGGTGCCTCAATCGTTCCAATGAAGGATTCTTCTGCCGCCGTCCAACCAGAGATGTATTTGGCGCTGGCGCCAAGCACTATGGGGACCGCCGGCAGCTGGACCAGTTTGCGATGCCCGGTGATCGTCCGGCTCCCGCCATGCCCGTGGTCAAAGGTCTCGGTGCCAGAGGTGAACTGCCTCTGGGAGAGAGCGCCGAGGCCAGTCCTTAGGTCGTACGACGCGGCAATCTCGTACCACGTGCCAGGTTGCAGTTCCACAGGAAGGCTGATTTCCAGCTTGGCATGCCCATCTCCTACCAAGAGCGTCAATCTTTGATCCCGAAGGAAGATTCCAATGCCCCTGTCCGTCGTTGTATCCCAAGCCGTCAGAACACCCTGATACGCATTCTCAGGAACGTCTGGGCGTATCAGGGCTCCCAAGGTAACGCCGGAAGCTCCGATGAGCGCATCTTCGCTACCTGGAACTTCCAGGAAAGGCCGGACACACATTGCATGGAGTCGTCGTTCGGTGTGTGCCTCAATACTGCTGTTCACCGGCGTGGTTTCCAGCAAAGGAATCCCCGCATCGCCGCTATACCTTTCGACACGCAGCAACTGAGTCCGGAAGCTGGATGTTCCTCGGCACACGACAGTGAAGCAGATGTCCTCCATCGGCCTAACGTTGAAGCGGTCCGCCTGTCCATGGATCTCAAGGGCGGACATGAGTGGGCCTCTCCACGCTGGCTGCATCACGCGCCCCGTTTTTACCGTTGCAGCGGCCCGACGGCACTGCGCTGCCAAGCGGGCAAATCTGCCCGCACCCGGCGTGTGGTTCAGGACGTTTTGGTTCATTGCCTGTCACTTTGTGCTCTTTCACGACTGCGGGTGACGCTCATCACTCCGTGCCATCAACCCTAGGAATCCGGGGGCTCCCGCGACATCGGTATTTGTACGTACTCGCTGGCGCATTCAGTGGTTGGGTGGTGGCTTAGACGCATCGAAGGGCTATAAAGAGAGAGGGGGCCGTATAATTAAGCCGCAAAACCGGAGGATAGGATCCTCCCCTCTTGGAGGCCTTCATGGTCAGCGGAAAGTCCCAAATTCTGCTTAGGGCAGCTTTTGCTGCCGGAGCAGCCCAATACCAGCGCGATGGCGCTGACGAGATCCTGCACGTTCTGGCAGACGGCACCAGGCATGACGCTGCCGCTTTGTTTTTTTGGAACAGTGCCTTATCCAAACATGACGTACTAGCCAACGACGGTTATCAACCGGAAACTCTCACAGCGCTGGGTGACCCTTACGCCTCAACTAAAGCCCACCGGAAGCTTCTCAAGCTGCATCAACCGCTGCGCATTGATGACCTCAAGTACGACTACCGAGAAACGCGGCTCTACCAAACGGCCCTAGCACCCGCCGGTTTCGCAGATGGCATGAGTACCTGCCTAATCTCCGACGACGGCCAGTACGCGGGAATGCTCCACCTCTCCGCCGCCCACTTTCACAACTTCGATGATGATGCCCGCGACCTTATCGGCGCTCTGTCCCCAATAGTCGCAGAGCTCTGCCGAAGGCAATCCTCCGGATACCCAATCCTGCGACTTCGCGAAGACTGCAGAGCCGCGCTCTTTGATGGCCAGGATGCGCCAAGACCCGTAATTTCCCGGGAGATGAGCAGCGTCGTATTTGAGCCACAGTTCCAGGACTTCGTATCGCGCTTCTTGGCTAGTGCTTCAGCTTCCGTGTCCGGTCTTTGGACTTCCGAAAGCGGGACTGTAGCACTGGAGATCACCCGAACAGCCGCAATTTCATCGGGACGTGGGGACGTCGCCTTGATAGTTGAGACTCCCCTGGAACTTCCTTTCGGACTGACCGCACGTGAAGCAGAGGTCACCGATCGAATCGCCTGGGGCCGTTCAAACCAGCAGATTGCCTCCGAACTCGGCATTTCCATTCGTACTGTCACAACACATGTGGAAAATATTCTCGTGAAAATGGCCCAGGAATCACGATCCGGTGTCGCCGCTGTGGCCATCAGCTCCGGGCTTCGGAGACTCGACACACACGGAAATCACCTCTAAGGATCGTCTGCTCGCCGTAGACCCATCGGGATACAGAAGTGCGCTGGGCGCATGTACCACTTCCTTGGAAATGGGACATCAGCGGCGGGACACTCCCCCACTAGGTGGTTGCCGCGAGAATTCGCGCCAGTTGCTTGTACCGGTTGTGATTCCAAAACGCTGTTCGCGATCAACTGTCACAGAGATAACTTTCGGTACAGTTCGAGCATGGAAATCGGATACGCGAGGGTCTCCACGGCGAAGCAGGACCTCAGTCGTCAATTGGACGCCTTGGCCGCAGCAGGCATCATCAAAATTTTTGCCGACAAGAAGTCCGGTGCAACCAGGGATCGGCCGGGCCTTCAAGGTGCACTTGACCATGCCCGAGAAGGCGATGTTCTCGTCGTTCATACCCTCGATGATTGGGCCGGACAGTCCGCGACACCCTAAACCTGATGTACGAACTCAAAGAACGTGGAATAGGCGTAAGAACGCTGGCCGATCCCCTACCCATCGATACCTCGGATCCAGACAGTGCGATGGCGCAGCTGGCTGTGGTGATGCTTGCACTCTTCGCCGAGATGGAGCGAACTTACGCAGCCGAAAGGGCGGCCCACGCTCGCGCGGTCGCAACCGCCAATGGGCGCCGAACAGGCCGGCCCTCGGTAGTGGAGGCGGATAAGCTCGAACATGCAGCCATGCTTCGCGAAAAGGGAGTCTCCATGAAGGAGATATCCGCAAAGACCGGACTCGCCCGGACGACCTTGTACCGCCACTTGCCATCTCGGCCACCAAAGTTGCATTAGCTTCCCATGACTGCAGCACTGGCCCTCCCACGTCTGGTAAGTAGGGTCCGGTACCGGCGCCAGCTGACCGCTCATCTCCCCCATATACTGTTCACGAAAGGGGCAGGCGTGGCGATAAACACAGGCAAAGGTAAGCGCGTCGGGATTGTGAAAGACCGCTACCAAAAGCAGAACTCCCGCACAGGTCTTTGGGACAAGTACGACAAGCAGGGCAACTATGTGGGAACTAAGAAGACCGGCGGGCCTTTCAAAAGCATTATCAGGCTAATCGGCCGTAATCCGCGACGCCGCTAAGCACGGATAACGCCGAGAGCTTCGCACGGCATTCGAAAGGGTAGAAAGTGATGTCATCTGTGAACGAGGACAACGACGACACCGGGTGGAGCCACGAGGGTGCAAAGTGGTTCAACAGTCTGTCCATTGAGGAGATTGTTGACATCAAGATGCTCCAGGATTACGGCGTCGAAGACGAAGAAGATCAAGAGAAGCTGGAGAGACTCAGGAAAAGCTACGAAACTGCTACGGGTAGCACATGGGATTTACCTGAGTGACTGGCTAGCCAGTCGCAGTACTTCAAGCTAACTTCCCCTATGACGCTCTCGAGCGGAAAACGTGCGTTCCACCTCGGGCTTCCGAATTTCTGGTAGAAGGCGACTGCATGCCGAGACGCCCTCTAAACCCGTAGGATTCGTCTATGGGCTTTAGCGACACAGGTACAACAGCTGCCGATGGTCGAGGACCAATCGACGCGCTTAAACCCAAGAGTTTTACGTGCGGCAACATCCACGCCGATGAGGATGGTTCCTACTGGTTGCTAAATGGCGTCGAACGCAGAGATAGGAACGACTCTCTGGACGTGGTGGCAAGCGACTTGGAGGGTATTAGTGCCACACACCTTCGACAGATGTATCGGAAACTCAGGAAGCGCCAGGGTCTGGACTTCGCCCCCTCCGACATGGTTATTCGAGCAGGAGACATTCCACCAGATTTCGACCTTCGCGATCTCCCAGATCTACCGGTGTCAGGCGTGTACTTCTCATTTGATGAAGGCGAGCTCCTGCTAGTAGTCGAATGCTTCCTCACGCTTCCAAGCGAGCTCAGGGCCGATGAGGAGCTTGATATAACTTCTCTGCTCACTCCACTGCTCCACGGAAGGCGCCTTTCGCTCGATAGTGTTGACATGGAACGCTATTACGACCGCGATATTTTCGTAACCGTAAGAATGCGATTCAATCCACGCGAGCGGTGGCTATCCGAGCTCTACTCCGACGCGCTGGATGTAATTGCCTTGCTTGAGGCGTCCTGCGGCCGGGTGACGCGAAATACCGTGGCGGAGCTGGTTCGAGGTGGACATGCGAAGGCATTGTTAGGGCAACCAGAAGGTGACTGGCTTGAGGCGAAACGCCAACATGCCGACTTCACTACGGAAGTTGGAAAGATACGCCTTGCTCAGTGGGTATCCCAGTTCGCAAATAGTCGGGACGGCGGAGTCGTAGTTCTCGGGCTAGCCACGAAGAATAGAGGCAGCGGCGACGTGATTACTAAAATCACACCGTTGCCACGGGAAGCAGGAATCCGTCGGAAATACGTCCAAGTTCTAGACAGCAAAGTGATTCCACCGATCGAAGACCTCAGCGTCGAAGTCATAGCTCACGGTGACGACGATCTGATATTGATCGAAGTTCCCCCTCAAAGCGAGGAGAACAAGCCGTTCCTGGTTCATGGAGCGGTCGTTGAAGGAAAGGCCCAGGGAACCTTTTTCTCCATAGTACGACGCCGGAATGACGAAACGGCGTCCACTCACCCGGCCAACATTCACGCCGATTTGACGGTCGGACGAGCCCTACTACGACGCGGCGAGTTCCCTAACACTCAGCCTCAACCCTCAGCGCCATAGAGCACGCGCCTTCGGCGCGGCAATCAGCGACGCATGCGTATGTGAACATACTCAGGTGGAGTTAATTCTTGTGCCCGCCCTAATCACTGGCTTGGTAACCGGCCTCATCGCATTAGGTGGCGTGGTCTACACCCAGCGACAAGCTGCGGCGAGAGAAGCCGAAAAGTGGTCTCGGGATCAATCCGAGTCAGCCGCGGAGCGAGAACGCCAGCGCAGGCTGTGGGCTAAGGATCACAGATACAAGGCCCACACCAGCTTCATGGCTGAGCACCTACGACTCCAGCATTGGATGGCCATGTACACACGTGTCGGCCTTCCCGGCACCGAAGCCCCCAAACCTGACTGGACAAGAGAGCTTGGAATAAGGCTTGTCGATGTCGAGCTCTTCGCTAGCGCCGAGGCGGCCGTAGCCGCCAGGCTTGTAGCCGACGCCACGCGCAGGCTCCCAGAGGGCACCGTGGGCGCAATGATGGCAGCTGATGAAGCCTTCATGGACTATAGAAAGCTGGTACAGCGCGATCTCGAATTGGACGAAACGGAGCTTCCAAGCTGGCGGGACGCAGCACCCTCAAATTGAGGTGCAATTAGGGCTCGCGACTGGTCAGGTGGCAGCATACTCCGCACTGGACAGGCACTTCCCCTCTCTACGAGACGACAGGGAACATCTATGAAGAGCGAACCGACCGTACATGCCCGGGTTCAGGCAATATTCGAGATAGCCCAAGACCTACTAAAGGCTAGTGGCCCCCTTCACCCGGAAACCAACTTCGCGGCCGACACAAAGCTGGTGAACTTTAGGACCTACGACGTCCTTCGCAACCAGGTCATGGTCGGTGTGACCAACCTAAAAATCGCCGCCGAGATGTCTAAAACGCCCTTGTCATCCACTTTTGGCACCCATCTCGTGGCCCTCCGCCCGGCCCTGGTTTCCTTCTCCAAAGCCACGTGGATGCTCGCAAAGAGCGATAGCCAGAACCGAATAGAACGCGCTGCCGGACTCGTGATTGCTGATCGTGGAAAGGGAAGACAGGCGATGGACAACGCCTCAAAAACACACGAAAACGAAGGTTTTCAAGCAATAGGGGAAGCCTTTGAAAAGGCCCAAATCAGCATCACGGCTGAACTGGCGCGAGTAGGCCTGACTCCGGAACGCCCACCAGGGGACACACGCCTCATTGAGTCATTGGGGGACTCAATTGACCACTATTACGGATCTGGCGGGACTGCCCGCCAGGATGCCCTTATGCTCTGGAACGCATCAAGCAGTCTGTCTCACGGGGAGCGCTGGTTCAGCCAGCTCTATCCTCATCTAGCATCAGTCCTCACCGACCGTTCCTTGGACGTAGTCTGCAGTGGGTTCAACCTGGTCAACCTGCACACCTTGCAAGAACTCGTTGATGCCAAAGGACTCGTACGATACCCCGAAGTCATCGACACCGAGGCCCAAACAGATTCCGCCACACCGGGCTGACCAAGTGCCACCACCGCAACGTCAGCAATGGAACAGGTAGTAGCTGGGAAAGGGCCAGGTTCAACGTCCGGTACTGTCTTGCCTCATGGGAGAAACGTACAAAACAACCGAGGTCTTCAGCCCGGGCAGAACTTCATTGATCACATATGTCCACCGCGAAAATCGTGCTGCGGAAAAGCAACTCGCGAAGGAAGTGCGTCGCGGCGGAAACATTGTGTCCGTGGTTGGTCCAACCAAAATGGGAAAAACGGTTCTGGTTGGCCAAGTCGTTTCGGACAAGCTCTGGCTCGAAGGGCAATGGCTGAGTGACATCGAGGCGTTTTGGACCAAACTGGCGGTCCAGCTGAACATCCCGGCCAGCAGGAGCAGCTCGAAGTCTTCTACGGACATAGCAAAATGGAGCATCAGAGCCAAAATTGACATTGGGCCAGGCAGTATCGGTTCCGACGTTGGCGGTGACCACGGCAAGACCCTCTTGGACGGCTGGTCGGTAGACATTCCGCAGGATCAAGCTGTAGTTAAAGCCCTCCTTGACTTGAAGAGCGCCGGGAGGACCCACAGCGTTGTCATCGACGACTTCCACTTTGTTGACCCTGACGTGAGAACCGAAATAATCCGGGCCATGAAACCTCTGGTGTTTGCTGGTATTCCAGCCATCCTCATCACTTTGCCTCACCGCAAACGCGACTCGTTCGCTGGCGTTTCCGATATCGGCGGCCGAACAAGGACCATCAGCGTTGAGGCGTGGTCGGAGGACGAGCTAGTCCAGATCGCTCAGAAGGGATTCGAAGCACTCAATCTGGTGGACGATGAAGGAAAGGTCGGCGCCCGCCTGGCTAAGGAGAGCTACGGGAGCCCCGAGCTCATGCAGCGGTTCTGCCTTGAACTCGTCGAAGAAGTCAATGACGTTCTAGAAACCGAGCGATGGCCAGTGCCGCTTGCTTCCCAGGATGGGAACTGGGATAAGTTCTTTGCCACCATAACGGACGAGCAGGCCGCAGCTTGGCTTGAAAAGATTGCAAGGGGTCCCAAATCCCGTGGAAAGGCCAGGAACTTGTTGCCTATGAGGGACGGCCGAAACCTTGATGGGTATCAGGTCCTGCTGGCTGCAATGAAAGCCTTGGGGCCAAGGCTGTCCATGACGGTGGATGAGCTCAAGACTGAAATCGCCTCCTTGCTTGCCCCCGCTACGGATATTAAGAAGGTCCAGGTCGCTACAAAGCTCGTCCATATGAGCGGTATCGCGGCCACATCCCTCCAGGACGCTCCGCCAGAGGTAGAAGAAGAAGAGGAAGTACTTCCCATTCCGGAGTCCGCTGAAGACCCCTCCGCGGGATCAGTGCAGCCCGTTTTCGAGTATGCACCCAATGAAATTCCGGAGACGGTCAATATCATTGAACCGTTCTTGGCGTTCACACTGCGATGGCATGGGGACCGCTACCTTCAGACCAAAGCCTAGTCACGAACGGAACCCGCAACGGGGCCCGGCGAAGGTCGCCGGGCCCCGTTGCGGGTTCAGCGCTCGTACCCTGCCCGTTGCTGGTGCTGCTGGTTCAGGCTCGGCGACTGGGCTTTCGTGGCGCCCGTCTCTGGGGCTGCTGAGCCCGGGTGTTGCGGGAATGATGCCTTCATGAGGCGCTGCATCTTCTCCAGCCGTGGGTCGACTTCCGGCCCGGGTTCGGCCTGCGGTGGTTCTTCCGGTTTTGCTGCGTCGGCCATGAGCTGGTCCATACGTGCGGAGTTGGCTTGTGCGGCCTTGAGTGCGTCGGCGTGCTTGAACGGTTCCGCCAGCGCCTTGTCTGCTTGCTCGATACGGGCGAGAGCTTCCTGCCGTCGTGTCTCGACGTCAGCGGCAAGCCGTGGCAACGAGGACACCCTGTTTTCGAGTTGCCTGATGGTGCCAAGGTCAGCTGAGAGCAGACCCTTGCGTGATATCTGGGTGGTCGCCCTGGGCACACCCTCGACACGTACCTCTACCGTGGCGCGGTCGAGGTCCCGTCCGGGGACGAGTTTGGCGCGCAACTCGTGGCCGCCGAGGGTGGCGATCGTGCCGAGTTCGTCGTACCCGTAGAGGTTCATGAGCCGGTGGCCTTGCCTGCCTGCCCATGCCCGGAGAGCTTCGGCGGCGTCCGTTCTGTTGTCGAAGGTTTGGCCTCCGATGGTGGCTTTGAAGGCATCCGCGGTGGTGTTCACGGCCCGGGCCACAGCGGCGTGGATCACGGGCAGGTCTTGGGCTGCCGCGTCAGCTGCGGCTTGTTCTCCGCGTTTTGTGTGGTTCACCGCGACCAGGTTTCGGTTGTACGCCCGGTCCAGGCGGGACAGGCGGGCCAGTTCCTGGTCCGCGACGGCCTTTTCCAGCACCAGCGGGTTGCCGCTGGTGATGGCTTTGGCTTGGGCGAAGTTCAGGGTGTTGTCCCCGATGTCTTCGATTTCCCGGACGTCCAGGCGGCCGCGCATGATCTGGTTGATGAACCGGGATTTGCGTTCCAGTCCTTGCCACATGAAGGAATCGAAGGATTCCTTGGTAACGACTTGGGAGATTCGGACCTCGGGGTTCTGGTTGCCTTGGCGCAGGATGCGGCCGTGACGTTGCTCGACGTCGGCCGGCCGCCACGGGGCGTCCATGTCCACCAGGTGCACGGCACGTTTTTGAATGTTCGTGCCGACACCCATTTTCGATGTTGAGCCAACGAGCACCGCGATCTGTCCGGAACGGGCGGCCGCGAACAGCCGGCCTTTCTCGTTGTCGTTCTTGGCTTCATGGATGAACCGGACCATGTGCTCGGGCACGCCCCTGCGCCGGAGCTGGTCCTTGAGCTCCCCGTAGACGTTCCACTTCTCCGAGGGCGTGCCGAAATCACAGAACACCAGTTGCAGGGCACCACGGGCCGGTTCCGGTTCCCCAGTGGAGGGGTCGGTGTAGATACGGTCTTTGTGTTCCTCGTACACACTGGCCAGCAGGTCAGCTGTGGCACTGATCTTGGTGGGTCCGCGCTGGAACAGTGCAGGATCCACAAGCCTCATATCCAAGGCAGCTTTCCGGCCGTCCGAGGAGACCTTGAGCATGTTGTCTTCCTCAGAGGCCACAAGACGGCTCTGGATAGCGTCGACGCGGTTGCCGATGTCCTGGATGTAGGAACGCAGTTCAGGGCTGGGGTCCACGACCAGCATGTTCGGTTGCCGGAGCCCGTCCCCGTCCCGTGGCGCGAGCGTGGGAATGGGCAGTTTGAGGTCTTCGGCGGTTTTGACGTCCGCGAAGGTGTGGAACATCTTCAGCAGTTCGGGAACGTTTTGGAACTTCGCGAAGCGGCTCTTGAGCTTGAACCGGTCACCGCCGGCTACGGAGAGTTCCATCTCTTCAATAACCTGACCGAACGTCGCGGCCCAAGTGTTGAAGTCCTTGATCCCGGCTGCTTGGAGCAGGTCCGGGCGCAGGTAGCGCTGCATGACGTACATTTCCGTGACGGAGTTCGCGATCGGTGTTGCCGTGGCACCGGTGATCACGCGCCGCCCTTCACGTTCGCGCAGGAACTCGGTCTTCATGTGAAGATCGGATGCGCGCTGTGAACCTTGGATTGCGGCGCCGGGGATGTTCGATGGCGTGCGGAGGTTCTTGTAGTCGTGCAGCTCATCCACGACGAGGTAGTCAATGCCGGTTTCCTCGAAGCTGATCCCGGGGTCGGCGGGGCTGTCTAGCTTGGCTTTGAGGATTTCTTCTTCGGAAAGGATGATCTTTTCAAGGCGTTTGACGATGCTGGAGCTGGCGCGGACGTTCTCTTGGCCGTTGTTCTTCGCCGCTTCAAGGTCCGCCCGTAGTTGGGCGATTTCGGAGGATTTGTAGGCGGCTTCGGCTTCGGGGCTGAGGGTCACGCGCTGGAAGGCGGTGCGGGTCATGATCACGGCGTCCCACTGGTTCGCGGCTGCGCGGGCAACGAACTGGCGGCGTTTGTCGCCTGCGAGGTCGGTCGAGGAGGCGGCGAGGATGCGCGCCTGCGGGTAGATCTGCAGCCATTCCCGGGCGAACTGTTCGAGCATGTGGTTCGGGACGATGACGGCTGGCTTGTTGACCATGCCCAGGCGGCGCAGTTCCATCACGCCCATGACCATTTCTGCTGTCTTTCCGGCACCGACCTGGTGGAACAGGCCAACGGCAGGTTCGGAGAGCATTCTCGCCACAGCCGCGCGCTGGTGCGGACGTGGGGAGAAGTCCTTGGCCATGCCGGGCAGGGTAAGGCGCTCCCCTTCGGTGCTGTAGTCCCGGAGCACGAGGGAGTTGAAGCGGCGGTTGTATTCGTCGATGAGGCGGTTGGCCCGTTCGGGTTCCTCCCACACCCATTCGCTGAACCGTTCCTGCAGCAGCTGCGCCTTTTCCTGTGCGGCTGCGGTTTCTGTGGGGTTCAGGATCCGGCGTTTGTCTTCGCCCTCATCCGTGACTCGGACGGGCCGTTGTTCCAGGACCTGCTTGAGGATGTCTGAGGCGGGCATCCGTTGGGTTCCCCAGTTGCTCGTGGCCGCGAGGGTGTGGCGGTTGGCTTTGACGTCCCACATGGACCCGGCTGCGTTGGAGACGGTGGCGTAGGGGTCGTTGAGGATTTCGCGGACGAACTCCTGGTGGGTGTCGGCGTCGATCCAGACAGCGCCGAGACGTGCTTCCACTTCGTCCATGCGAAGCGGTTCCGGAATGGCCTCGGTCAGGGCTAGGACGTTGGCCTTGAACCGTTCGTCAGTGAGCGCAGCGGCTTGGGCGATTTCCAGCTTTTCGCGGACGTTCCCCGAGAGGTATTCCGCCCGCGTTTGGAAGGATTCGTCCGGGCCGGGGACTTGGTAGATGCTCTCCCCCATGGCCGCACGCGTTTCTTCAGGGCTGATTCCCAGCAGGGACGCGGCGTAGTCCAGGTCAACTTCACCCACGGTATCGAGAGTGACGGTGAGGGCTTCCTCGGCGGTGTCGACACCGAGGACGGGGCGGCGGGGCTGGACCTGGCGGCTGGACAGCAGGGCAGCCGGGGTAGCGGTCTGGGTGGCTTCGTCAAAGTTCTCCAGTGCCTTGACCAGGGGCCCGAACGGGTCGCGGCCAAGGGTCGATACGGCTCTGGGCGTGGTGCGGGCTTGGATGGGTTCCTGCGTTTCTTCATCCACCCGTCCCGTGTCTCGGAGCGTGAAGCGGTTGATCGGCCCGTAGGTGTCGACGTACTGGCTGTACGCGGCCTTCAGCTCGTCGCGGAGCGTGTCGATGTCGGCGGTGTCGTCGCGGCTGTCGGCTTCTGCGGTGAGGAGCTTCCGGCCGGCGTCCCTGAGTCCCAACAGGGCGCGTAGTTCGGCGGCTTGGGTTTTGGGGACGGCGAGTTCAGAGTGGGAGCCGTTTTCGACAACGGTGAAGCCGTTGTCGGTGGCGCTGATGTGGCCTTCCCATTCCGTGGCTGCCGCCGGGACGTAGGCGGCGCGCTGGCGATCCTGCTCTTCAGTGCGTTCGGTGATGACCAGCCCTGCGGACTTGGCCTCGGCCACGACGTCGACCAGCACAGTTTCCAGGCGGGCCGGGACGGCAGAGAGGTCATCGGTGGTTAGTTGCAGGGTTTCGGCCCCGTACATGCCGTGGGCCACGTGCAGCTCCCCCAGCAGACGCTCGGGGTACTCATCAAAGTAGGAGTTCAACCGTGTGATGCTCCCGTCGATGCGGCGGGCGCTGACGGTCTCCCAGAGTGTGGAGGCTGGTTCCTGGCTGGGTTCCCTGCGGCGGAAGATCAGCAGATCGGTCATCGCGTCGGTGCCGGCGGCTTTGCGGTGCGAGCCGGTGGGAAGACGGACAGCTCCCACGAGGTCGGCGAGCTGGTTCATTTCCCTGCGGGCTGCCGGGTTGGTGCCGTCCAGGGTGAAGCTGGATGTCAGTACGGCCACCATGCCGCCCGGGCGGGTCAGTTCCAGGGATTTGAGGATGAAGTGGTTGTGGATCGAGTGTCCCCCGGGATTGTGGCGGGGATCGTGCAAGGTGACGTTGGCGAAAGGCACGTTGCCAATGGCGAGGTCGAAATGGGCTGTGGGCAGTTTGGTGTCCGCGAAGGACTCTGCCCTGACAGTGGCCTCGGGGTAGAGGGCTTGGGAGATGGCTGCGGTGGTGGGGTCCAGCTCGACGCCGGTCATCTCTGCGTTCTCGGGGGCGAAGCCGATGAAGGTACCGACGCCGGATCCCGGCTCCAGGACGGTGCCGCCGTCAAAGCCTAGGTCCTGCACCGCTGACCACATGGCCTTCACGTAGGCGGCATCGGTGTAGTGGGCGTTGATGGTGGTGCGGCGCGCTGCGTCGTATTGGGCCTCGGTCAGGAGGCTGCGCAGGTGTTCGCGGTCCCCTGCATATTCCTCGCGGGCTTCATCGAAGATTTGGAAGACGCCTTGCGCTCCCCAACTCCCCCACCGTGCCAGCGCCGTCTTTTCGGCGGCCGTAGCGGGACGATCCTCGGTCTGCAGCGTTTGAAGTACCTCGAGGGCTGCAAGGTTCGCCCGGATACGACTCCGCGCACCGGATGGCGCCAAGTCCTCCTGAGAAGTGGGCCTGAAACGGTCCTGTGTGCCCGCTACAGTTGCTGGCGCAGCTCTTCCGCTTCCGCCATTGAGTTCAGGTACCGCTGCAGTTCCGGATTGACGTTCTCGTCCTCGTCCTCCGTCTCCGGGGGCGAGAGCAGTTCGTACCGGACGATTTCCTCGGCCTGGTTCCGCGCTGCGTTCAACCGTCCGACCTTCTCCAGATATCCCTCCCCTTTCGGGTCCGGGCCGGCCAGCTTGATCTGCAGCTCGTCCACTTGCTCCTGTGCCTGCTCCCCCAGATTCGTGAAGAACTCGTCCGGGTTCTGAATCTGGCTGTAGCGAGTTGGGCTCGCTGCCCTCCAGGATTCCTGTGCCTGCCTGCCGTACTTGTTCACTGCGGTCCTCCTCCGGTGCCGCCCACAGAGCCTCAAAGCTCAGCTGGCCATCAATCTGCTTCTTGCGCCCCGCCATGGACTACTCCCCCTGGTGCCTCTTCTGCTTCGAAGCTCACGCTAGCGGGGATCCCCCTGCATTACCTGTCACAAGGGAACCTTTGCTCGGTTACGCTCTGATTGCCATCGAGGATTCCAGCTCAGTGAGAATAATTATGTCCAGATAGAATTATTGGCGACGAAGCCTCTCCCTTAAGGCCTCGTCCAGGAGGTCGGTAATTGTGATTCCGTGCTTCGTCGAATAGGCGTCCAATTCGTCACGAAGGCTAATCTCTATCTTCGATGAGAAGGGTTCCATCCGGCGCTTACCTCTCGGCCGTCCGGGGCCGGGACGCCTTGGTTCGAGATCAGCGTGCGCCGACTCCGCTTGGATGTGCGCTTGCCCAGCGGCGGCCTGCGAAGCCTCCCCCGGTTCCACTGTTTCGCCTCGATTCTCCGCAGAAGTCAGAACTTCCACGACGTCTGCGACTGGTGCTTTGCGAATCGACGACTTACGTTCCAAGGCCATAATTAGTTCACCCCATCCAAGTAGCGCGCATGCGCAACGAATTTTTCAGTCATGATTGCGGCACCCCGTCCGGTAAGCTTCGTCAGCGGCGAGCGTGTACTGACGGAGTCCTGCATCGCCGTTCGAAGAGGAAGATGTGGCTCTCTTACATCAGTGCCGTAGGTAGTCTCCAGCTCTCCGATTTGGAAGGAGTGTTCGGATGTGAGGGGTGAACTCGTCTTATTGATGATGATGCCTAGGAATTCCAGCTGAGGATTCAAGTGCGGTAGCGACCTGACCTTTTTCACAGTGTCGAGGAACTCCGTCACGCCCTTCACGGAGAAGGCCGCTGGTTCGGTGACGGCAAGGACGCGGTCAGCCCAAATGAGTCCGTTCAAGGTCAGGCGCCCTAGTGCTGGTGGAAGGTCTATTAGGATGTGGTCGTATTGTTGAAGCTCATCCGCCCCATAGGCTGCAGTTTTGAGTCGCATCTCGGGCGTTAGCAGAGCTTCCGACTCGAGTCGCGCCAGGGACTCAGAACTTGGGATCAGATCAATACCCTGCCATGTGGTTTGGGTGATGGCTTGGCCGAGGGTCCCAGCCTCTCCCCCGTAAAGCACATCGAAGACGTCAAACTCTCCAGCCCCTTCAAGGGCTTCCGTTACATTGGATTGAGGGTCGAGATCGATGACCAACACGCGCTTTCCAATTAGACGCAGGCCGGTAGCCAAACCGAGTGTCACTGACGTCTTGCCCACACCGCCCTTGCGGTTACCTATAGCCGTAACTTTCATATCGGTCCTCCGAAACGCGCCGGGTAATGATGGAGATCCATCAATACATCAGTCATTCAATCCAGTCATCAATCTATCAAGCAATCAATATATCCCACAATCCATCAATACATCAGTCATTCAATCCAGTCATCAATCTATCAAGCAATCAATCAAGCAATCAATATATCCAACAATCTTTCTGTCATGACATAATTATTTAAGGCTCGCCATGGGTTTGCCCACCGGCCCAAGACTCGAGGGGGTTGTGAGGCTGGAGTCAGTCTGCACCGACTACTGGGGCGGTGAGCAGTTCAACCCATCAAGACAGAAAGTCCCCGAACTGGACCCCACGCCGGACCCCTTGCGGGCCGAGAACAGGGGGGAGTCAATGACGATTGATAGAGAATCGACATGTATCAATCAATCTTTCTGTCCTGACATAATTATTTAACTATAGTCCGAAAACTACTTGTGGGTTCCTAGGTGACGTCTCAAGTTCACGAGACCTCAGTCCCCAGCTCCTGAGCGAGCCAACGGCAGCACGACATAATCCAGCACAAGCCACTAGCGCCTGCAACCCGTAGAATGGGGGATCGTCAACAAAACCTGACAGATAGGACGCCGCATGGAATGGGACCTAGGAGACGGATTCCACTGCGGACGACTTGGGGTCCTTTTGAATGATGGTCGGCTGGGATCCAGCCACCGACACGACGGGACGATCAGCGTCCAAGGGATCACTGGCCAACACAAACGAGACCCGCACAGGCCAGGCTATGAGCTGGTGATGGAAAGTGCAGCAGTAGGTTGGCAAGGTAGCTGCGAATGCGGCTGGACTGGTAGAAAGTGGCAGCGCATCCGTAGGGCAGGCAGTACCGACATGGCGAGATACCGAGCAAAAGCACTGATTGGATCACCAGCTATACCGCCCATCTCGGTAGAAGAATCGATTTTGAGCGAATGGCAGAAACATGTGCAGACTTGGGCACTGCAAATGGCGGCTCGCAGTTATGACCGGGCAGCTGCCCGTCTGGACGAGGCTGTCAACGCTGCACGAGACTCTGGTCTGACATGGGCCGATATAGGCGCAAAAACCGGAATGTCACGCCAAGCAGCGCATCAACGATGGAATCGACCTAGCTAATTCTCCTCAGATGGAGCTACACGACCTTTACAAACCAATAGCGTTCTGCCTGCGCTTGCTAACGATCTCGTAGTCTGAGACCTGTGATCGTCCCGCTCCGGGTCTCATCGCTGTGGTGAAGGCCATATCAGCGAGGGTCCATTCGTCAGGTGGTCCTTCATAGGCTTCCCAGGGGTAATCGTCAGTGGGGGAGAGGAGTTCCACTACCGTATTCACATTTCTCGAAAGCCACTCCCGCCATATAACCCGCTCGATGCGGTACCTCTGTAGCTGGCCTGCCACAGACTCGAGCACTCCAAAGTATTCAGCAAGTTCGTGGAGGGACGTCGAAGCGACGACTGTCCAGGATCTTCCACCATTCCTTGACACCATGTTCCAGGCGGCCAGAGTCTCGAGACTTTCGCTCACGGCCGTCCTGGACAGCTTTGTCTGTCCCACCAACTCCGTGGTGGTCAAACCGGGGGTGCGTTCCAGCGCTTCGTAAACAAACGCTGCAGGCAGGCCAAGTTCCCTGAAGACGGGTCTGAGCGCATGGATCTTTCCCTTTCGCCAGGACAGGTCTTCGGCGCCCGGCCGAAGACCTTCAGGAATCGTCAACATATATAGATCGCCCTTTGTCCCTCGCCCTCGCTCAACCAAGGTCACCAGAGGATCCTTTTCAGAGCGCAACGCTCTCAGGTGCGAGCCTACGGTTGTGTGGTCCAGACCTGTAGCGACGGCGATTGACCGATCGCCAAACTCAACGAAGCGAGAAGCGGTCATGTGAGCGGCTGCTCCGAGAGCTCTTAGAACCACGCGCCGGGCCAGACCGGTGCGCGAGCTAGCGTAGGCAGGCTCTCTTAGTCGAAGTGCGTTTTCCCAGGTCCGCAGATAGCGATGCTCGCTGGTGGCATCTAGGGTTGGTGCGGTTCCTAGTGGGGGCTGTGTATTTGGCTGGCTTGTGGGGGATCTACGTGCATTGTTATTTCTTGTCTCGTTCATCTGGTTTTTTTGTAGGTAAGTGATCGCGTTTTTCCAGTCTCGCTTCAGGGAGGGAAGCCTGTGGCTGGACCGGTAGCGGGCATAGAAGGATGCGAGCCCGGGCCAAACGCCCTGGAGGACTCGCCGTTCTACATCGATAAGCTTCATGCCTGCTGCGGCCGCCGCCGTCAGGACTGCCTGACGTGCTTCTGAATCTGAGGCGTACCGGTTCGCGTCGTACAGACCTGATAGCGCCATCTGCTGCATCGGCCTAGACATCCGACCGGCCATTTGTGGTAATTCATAAGCTTCGTTGTCTGCCGACAGTGGCTGCTCGAGTCTCAGCCTGCGTACGCCGTCGATTTCGTCCTTTAGGTCTGCGCGAATTGTTGCCCATACTTGTTCCTTGTTGGGGCGTCTCGCAATGTCGTAGGCCGTGCTGAGGCTCATGGCGAGTTCCTGGTAGCCGCCACGCTTGTGCGGTGACCCTGGTGTCCTCATGCACCCGTGAAGCATGTTCTGGTGCGGGGTCTTGTCCAATGTGCGGTATCGGGTGCCTAATGCCTCGACAACATCTCGTGCTTCAGAAAAGGCAATCCGCTTTTCCAGTGGGATGTATACGTGTCGTCCGCCATTGGGCGAACGATCTTCAATCCACCGAGCCCCACAGCTGTGCAGCCACGTTTGAAGTGAATTCACATCGGCTTCGACCCAGTCGATGCCTGCAATCGACGAGTCGAAGTCAAGGAAGATAGCCGAGCAGCTGCCGTCTTTGCCGAAGATCCGGACGGCCGCAGGAAAAGTGGGTAGGGTCTCAGTCAGAGCGCGCTCATGCTTCTGGGGATAAGTCTTTCCCCCGTCCCGGGAGAGGCGGATGCGGGGTTGACCTGCGAGAAGAGGTGTCAACGCAGCCCACGCCTGAGCGGCGTTGGAGGTCTGGGATGGCTCCTGAGACACGCCAGTAGCGTCGGCTGCTGGCAGCACGGGAGCGTGCTGTTGTACGATGATTTTGTTCCTGTTCAGGGAATGACGAAGGGCCGATCCTGCCAGATCGGTTTGTTACACAAATGAAGGCCTGTTAAGGACTTCCATACGATTTACGATCTGTCTGCCGGCAAGCTATCCGGATCGTGAATCTTCAGCTTCGAAGGCCCGCTAATGGCGGGCCTTCCTTGTATCTACGAGGCCATACGGATCGGGAGTTCATCCTGCTGAGTGAACTGACCCAGCAAAGCCAAATCTTCGCGCAAGGACCGGTCGACTGCAGAGGCAACATAGTCGGTGACAGTCATGCCTTTAGCGGCGGCGATCATGTGAACGTCCTCCGCAGTCTTGGCCGGTGTGCGGAAGCCAATGTACTTGCGGAGGCCCTTGCTGGGCCGACCGCCTCCACGATTGATTACTGCGCTCATTGTCAGGTCCTTTGAATCTCGCACAACCAGAGGTTGTAGCTGGTTCATCGTTGGTGCCACGTGCAGTCGATTGAATTTCTGTTTACAGCTATCGACTGAATCGAACCTAACACCGCGCCGAGTCTGATCGGGGGATTTGTTTACAGAAAACGGCCCTGCGTGTCGCTGCCCACTGCTTATGAAGCTGATTGGCCGGCTTCAGCTTTGCTGCGCGTGAAGGTGCGGTCCGTCTATTCACGCACATGAGCTCGGCGGCCAGCCAGTCGGGGCGGGCAAGAAAACATGTCTGGGTAGGGCTCCATGAAATCAATGTTGAGGTGCCCGCGGCGGCCGTCTCTTGAATTCACGCCACGCCATCCTTTCGTTCCAACGACAAGCGTCCGCCGAAACCCGGTTTTCAGTGAACCTGTAGGCTCCCGTACGGGTTCCGGCGGCATCAACTTGAATCCCCCAAGAAATCAAGTATGAGACAGCCTACAGACATGCTTCGTACATGCACAACTCAGTTATTACTCGTGGCCTATACGCTATGAATGACATCAGGTAAAGTTTTGTGTCGGCTGTCCGCCTGCTCTACAGCGGTCGCATCATAAGCAGCTGACCTTTGGCTGAAGGAGCTTAGAGATGGCAAATGGGGGTCGTAGCGTGTTCCTTACGCAACAGCAGAAGAAGGAGCGCCTGGCAGATCGCATGGGCATCCTGGTGGATATCTGGGAGTCCGACAACAACGCGACGCTTACGTACAATCACGTAGAAGAAGCACTTTCTGCCAACGGGATCCATCTGTCGCGGACACGGTGGTCATATTTGATCAATGGCAGTGGCAGCCTGGTGACCGATCAGGAACTTCTGAAGGGAATCGCAGAGTTCGTTTTTGCCGTTCCGGCCAGCTACCTCGTTGATCTCAACAGTGAGACTCCTCCCGAGGTGGAAGCGCGGATGGAGTTCCTTGTGCAGATGCGCAAGCTCAAGGTGAAGAACTTCGCCGCGAGAAACCTGGGCGCGACGTCGCCGGAAACCCTGCGGATGATCACCAGGATTATCGACTCATCAATGAGCGGTGAGGATGAATGACTCTCCCACCTGTGCAGGACAAGGTTCGGGAGTTGTGCGGTGACGGCGCGACGTCGATGAAGGAAGTCGTCGAACGCCTGACCGTGATCTGCGAGAAGCCGATCAATCTGATCGAGTACAACGAGTCCTGGGGTTCCCTGACTGCGTTCAAGGCCGAATTTGAAGATCGCATCAATGTCTATTTTCCCCCGCAGAAGTCCCAGCAGTACAAGCTCCACTGCATCTATCACGAGCTCGGACACATATACCTGGAGAGCCTTCAGGTAGCTCTGGCCCTGCCGGATCTTTCGGGAGAGATGCTGAGGGAAACCGCGGACGCCATTAGTATCACCTGCCGGTCGGTTCCGAATCACCCCGTCGAGCGGTGGGTGGAGGACTTCGCGTTCGAGATGTCGAAGATGACGCGTTCACGCAGCTCCTCCGGTCGTGATCCTTTCCTCTGATAAACCATGAAACTGTTGCTCTTTGGGCTCCTGAGCGCCCTATGCCTCCTTCGGATCCCCTCGGTGGTCAAGGTCCCGGAATCCCGGGCATCGTGGGTGGCATCGATCTTCGGGCTCTCGGCCCTCTATTTTTTGGGAACGGTCACACCGCTGGAGGATATTGACCGCTACCTCGGTGGCATTAATGTGACGAACCTGCTCCAGGCCGTCTTCGCGCTCCTGGCAATCTTCTTCTTCAACGACAGCGTGCGGCGGCTGGCCAACGTACCCATAGTTAGAAGGACCTACTACGCGCCGCTACTGAGCATTCCCATCATGATCGCCAGCTTCACCCTGATTCAGGACAAAGCTCCAACGGCCGCTGACTTCATCGATACACGCATGGACCAGCTCGCTACCGCCGTGTACAGCGGTATATACATGCTCGCGCTGTTGTTCACCGTCCTCAGGATTATCTACATGCTTCGACACAAAGCCAGGGGACTGTACGCCACATTCTCAGCGGGCCTGCTGGTGGTTGCGGTCGCCGTTTCGTGCCATATCACCTACGTGGTGCTGTTCTACTTCTCGCCCTGGGACGCCCTCGCCCGGCACATCGGTGCCTGGTTTGACCGCCTTTTCTATGTAGGCCTTTCAGTGACCGCCGCGGGATGGCTGATTCTCTTCCTGTCGAAGCAGCTGCCCAGATTGCGTCTCTGGATGATCGATGCCCTGTGGCTGACCGCGCTGAGGATACGGGTCCGCGCCGATCGGTCACGAGTAAGGCCGGCCTGGGACCTCTTCAACGAAACGCTCGAAAACGGCGTCTATAAAAGCCTCATTGTTCTGCACAACTACGAGCGGGTGAACTTGATGGACTTCCCGGATTCTGTCCAAGGCAGGATCAGCCAAATCGAAGCCAAGCTGGACGCGCGGACCTAGCTCTGTTCAGTCAAGATCGTGTTGCTGACCCACCTCGTCAGTTCGTTGGTGAAGGTAGAAGGCGAGGCGTTCCACTCCTGGGTGTGGTGGGCCTCGGGTAGTGCTATCAAGGTGACGGTGGCCGGATTCGCGCGTTGGAACGCGGCCGAGATCTCCCAAGGGACCTCTTGATCAGCGGTCGAGTGCAAGACCAGGGTCGGGACATCCACCCTGTTGGCTACGTCCACCCAGTCGAGCGCATCGAAATCAATCGATTCTTCCAGCCCTAGCATTCTCGCGAACACCCGGGTACCCAAAAGACGCATAACAAGGTCTGCACCAACCGCCGGCACCCTGGCCCGCACTGCTCCTGCTGTAATGGCTTTCCGCCAGCTGGTGACGGGACCTACCAGGACGAGCCCGATGATCCTGTCTCGGTGGGCGCTGCGCTCTGCTGTGAGCAGGGCCATGGTCCCGCCCATTGACCAGCCGGAAAGGATGATGCGTTTAGCTCCGTGAGCGACGGCATAGGAAACGGCGCTTTCCACGTCACGCCATTCTGTTTGCCCCAGGTGACTCGATTCCGCCTGTGGCGGACTGACTTCGGCGTCACTCCGAAATGTGGGAACCAGGGAGGTGAATCCTAAGGAGCTGAAGGCGTGGACATCTCGGAACATGATCGAGCGGTCCGTCCAGCTGCCGTGGATATGGATCACCCATACGTCCGTATTTGCGGCTTCGAATAGCCATGCCGGCGCCGTACCGTACTCTGTGGGGATATCTACCCCTTGATAGTGTTCGCGGACAGCATCGGGTTCGAAGAACACGTCCGGGGTCCAATCGACGATTGGGCCCAGACCTCCCGGCGTAGAGCTTGACTGATCGAGCAGCCTTTCTACGAACTTTTGTTCCTCGTCGATCAGGGTGACCTCACCGACTCGAGTGTATTTAGCTGTCGCGGGGTCGAACACGCCGAAGTCGCCCGGAGCCGTGGTGTAGTCGTCCAAGTCAATGCGGATGCGACGTCCGCCGTGCACCCTCTCTGCCCGGCGGTAATCCTTTGGGCCTCGCTTGACGATTTTCCGGGCCATGGCAACAGCGAACCCGGATAGCCCTGCGGCCGGCACGAGGAGCGCCGCACAGGTCAGGAAGCACCGTTTCGTCAGCATCAGGTCTTCGTCCTCCAGGGCCGATCAAAGGGGAAATGGAACCCAGACATCGTAACGCCCCTCTATGGCTGGTGAAGGCGTAGATCATGCTCACTACAGGCGTTGCACATGTTCACTACAGGCATGTAACGTGCTTAGTGAAACAAGGAGGTATTGCTCTTTGACAAGACTTGTTATGAACTTCGGGCGCTCATCTACCGTGAAAGTCGTTGACATAGGCAGGAAGCATCTTGAACTCCACAGCATCAATGTCGGCCTCGCGTGTCGCGGGGCCATGCCGTTGACCTTTAGGAGAGTCGCCGTAGCGGCACCGGCAGAGGGTTTCCAGATCGCGAAGTTCAGGGGGTGGCCGGTAGGCCCTATTTGCCGTCCAGGTACTCCGCGTAGTCGGCCAAAGCCTTGTCGCGAGCGGCTTTGTTCAAGGTATAGATGACCCGCTGGCCATGCCGATGCTCCCCGGCGTCCGATGTGACAATCCCTTGCTCTTCCAGGTCTTGGAGGTGCCGAAAGATGGTTTGGTATGTCGCGGAAAGCTCACGCGTGATTTGCCCCGATGTCACTCCGTCGGGGTTCAGGGCAAGGTGTCGAACAATGGCGGCTCGCACCTGGTTCATCCCGAAAGCCTTCATGGCCGCTTCAGCCTGAGGCTGGACGGAGGAGAGGGGCTTTGCATATCGGGGCACGTGATTATTTTGCCGCATCTCATCACAACTGGATAATACACTAACATTTAATGTTAGACTTTGGCTGAAAGGTTTATACGTCTCGCTGAGAACGCGCGACAGGCATGGTTGCTGGATTTCATGGACAATATGCATTAATACATCGTCTGGATTAACTAGACGGAAGGTCCATTTCTGTCAGTCAGATCTGCTAGCTGTAGGAATGATTGCCCATCGGGGGAGGGACAATTTTGAAGAATATGCTGCCGTTTGGCCCGTGGGGCCGAGGAACGCACACTTGCGTACCAGCGTCACGGTCGGACGTGAGAGCTTCCACTCCTGGCTGTTCGAAGCTGATGGTGCCACCTCGTCATGCAGCGTAAGTCGCTGGGCCTTGTGGCCCTCATTGCTATCCCGAGTCTGTTCTTTGGGCTGATCTTCTCCTTCATCCTCCTGCTTGCCCCTGCTAAGCCTGCTGCTGCGGACTGCGGCCCGGTGTCCGTTGTCGACGACACAAAGGTTGATGGGTATTCCGCGGATCAGTTGAAGAACGCCGCCGCCGTCATGCGGGCCGGTAAAGCACTGAACCTCTCCGTCAAGGGCCAGACCATCAGCATCATGGTGGCTCTGGGGGAGTCGGGTCTGCGCGTGCTGGACTACGGTGACGGTCCCGGCCCGGATTCCCGTGGTTTGTTCCAGCAGCGCGACAACGGCGCGTGGGGCTCCTACAGGGACCGCATGGACCCGACCATCAGTGCCACGAACTTCATCAAGGCCCTGCAGGCTGTACCGGGCTGGGAGCAGTTGGAGCCGACCATTGCCGGGAACAAGGTCCAGCGCAACGCGGACCCTTACCACTATCAGAAGTACTGGCCTGAAGCCGTGAAGATCGTCCAGGCACTCTCGGACGGCAAAGTCGGTGTTGACGCTGGCAGTTGCGGGATCCCGGGGAAGTCCGGTGCTGGGGATGACTACCCGTGGAAGGATTCTCCGACCTGGCTGCAGGTCGGGGCCGGATCAGCTGCGGCGTCGCCGTTGGGTATGTTTCACCGCGAATGCGTGGATTTCGCCCTGTGGCGGGTCAACCAGCAAATGGGGTCGACCAGCGAACCGTTCAAGTTCCTCAACGGCAACTTCCGCCCGGATGGGCAGGGCCTTGGCTCGGCCGTGACGTGGAAGGCCGGCTGGGATGCCAAAGGTTGGCCTGCGGGTAAGGCACCCCGGGTTGGCGCGGTCGTCTGGTACTCGCCCGGTGTTGGCGGATCGGATCCTACTTTCGGGCACGTGGCCGTGGTCAAGGAGGTCAAAGATGACGGGACTTACGTCGAAGAGGGCTACAACGGCAACCCGCCACCGGATGACCACAACTACTACACCCGCACCGTGAAAAGCAGTGTCCCGTCGGCGTTCCTGTACCTGCCTGGCTTGGAGGAGAAGAAGTGAAAAAACCCGCTCTCGTTCTTATTGCGGTGGCACTGTTGTGTGCTGGTTGTGCCCCTGCCTCGAACACCACCCCAGCAGAAACCCAGACGGCCAGCCCGTCCGCGCCAGTCTCCCTCAGTGCCAGCAGCGGTCCGCAAGCACCGGGCGGGACCGTCCCTCCCACCATCGGCATCTCCTGGGATCAAGCCAGCAAGTACCAGGCGGTGGACATCGCCCAGAAGGCCATGGCCGACTTCGCCCGCCCGACCGTAGGGGATCAGCAATGGGCCAATGATCTTGCCCGCTGGCTCACCCCACAGGCCACCGCCGACTATTCAGCGGTGGACCCGGCCAACATTCCAGCCAGCCGCGTCACCGGCCCGGCCACGCTGACCGTCGATGAAGCCAACGGCTACGGCGTCACAGCCACGGTCCCCACCAACGCCGGGACCTACACACTGCAGCTGCTCCGCACGGGCAAGGACGCCCCGTGGAAGGTCAACCGGCTGACACCGCCAGCGTCCTAAGCGCCTAAACCCTCTTCACCTCACACACGTAAAGGAAGAAAGTTCATGAGTACTGCATCAACTGAGGTCTTGGCCTTTCCCAACATCAGGGCCATCGTCCGTGACAACGGAACCGCCGAAGTGGTCGTCGCCGGTAACTCCCGCGTCGTCCCCGACGGGGAGACCCTGCAAGACCTCCGGAACAACGCCCTCGCAGTCGTCGTGGGCGAAGCACAGACGCTGCAACGCCCGGTACGGGTCCAGATCGAGGATCCCGAAGGACACGGCGAACTGATCGTGCACCCGGACAACAAGATCGAATCCGTCTCTTACGAACCGCGCCCGGCACGCCGCCGTGCGCAGGCCCCGACGACCACGCCTGAGACCGCAGCACCGGCAGTCATTGAAAGCGTCCCTGTAGCGTCCCCGGAGCCGATCGCTGCTCCCGCACAGACCTCCACCGTCGAAGCTACGGCAGCGGCAGTGGACCGCCAGCCGTGGCCGCCCACGCCCGTAGAAGCCGATGTGACAACGGATACCCAGCCCAGCGCTGGGCATGGCAGCTCAGCCACGCAGCGGATCATTGATGCAGACGAACCGCAGGCCGCTGTGACCGGCCCTGAGGCCCCGGCAACGCGTCGCAGCTTGAAGGAAACGTCGTTCCTGGTCAGCGCCCCGGTCCTGGAGCCGGCCACGCAGGGCTGGCGGGGGACACTGACCCGGCTCGGGTTCCGCATGGACCCCTCTCCTGAAGAGCTGTCCGAACGCGAAGATATCCGAACGGTCAGCCAGCACTGGCCCGGTCCGCGTGTGGTTAGCGTTGTCAACCGCAAGGGCGGCACAGCCAAAACACCCACTACGGTCTGCCTGAGCGCCGTTCTCGCCCGCTACGGTGGGGGACCGGTGCTGGCCTGGGACAACAACGAATCTCAGGGAACGCTAGGGTGGCGCACCGAACAAGGTCCGCACAACGCCAGTGTCCTGGATCTCGTGGACTCCTCCAAGCGGCTTCTTTCCACTGAGGCCAACAGCGCCGATCTGGCGCACTTCGTGCACCACCAAACCGCCGACAAGTTCGACGTGCTGCGCTCGGACGAGAACGACGAAGGCGACCACGAAGTCACCGCCGAAGAAGTCGACATCGTCCACCGCGTCGCCACCAAGTACTACCGGATGATCATCATGGATTCCGGTAACACCGCCCGGTCCGCAAACTGGCGGCGCATGATCCACCACACGGACCAGCTCGTCGTCCCGGTAACTGCCATGGAAGACCGTGCCGAAGCGGCCCGGTTGACCCTGCAGACCTTGGTATCCCGTGGCGGGCACGACGCTGAGCTAGCCCGCAACGCCGTCGTCATTGTCTCTGAAGCCACCGATGCCAGGCGCGGCATCGCCGGAGATGCCCTCAAGCGTGCAAAGGCTGAGGCCCAGCGGATCGCTGACGGTTTCGAGCCGTTCGTCCGCGCAGTTGTCCGGATTCCCTACGATCCAGCCTTGGTCAACGGCCCCATCCGCTTTGAAGCCTTCCAGCCTGCCACGCAGCGGGCATGGCTGGCCGCAGCGGCCGCCGTCGCCAAAGGCTTCTAAACAATCACTACCGAACGGAAGGAAGGAGGAACCATGCAACTGTCCCTGAATCCTTGGGTCACCAGCCCGGACGAGGGCATCGAAGAAGAAACACCTGACGTGCACGTCCCGCCGGCTGCCGTGATCAGCACACCGCTCAAGGGCATGGTCGAACCCGACACTGCAGATCGTCTGGCCACCCGCACTATGACGGGTACGGCCGCCCTGTGGGTTGTCGGCAGCCATGGTGGAGCGGGCGAAAGCCGCGCCGCTGACCTGCTGGACGGGGCACGCCCCACCGGGCACTGCTGGCCCATCCTGCAAAACGGCACCAAGCCCCGGGTACTTCTGGTCTGCCGCGCTGACGTGCGCGGCCTCACCACAGCTCAGAGCGCCCTGACGCAATGGGTTTCAGGAGCGACACCCGCTGTTGAGCTGATCGGCCTCGCAGTCCTCGCGGACGCACCGGGAAAGACACCCAAGGCACTCCGCGATTTCACGTCCATCGTCGGCGGGGGAGCGCCCCGCCTCTGGACTCTTCCCTGGGTCGAGGCATGGCGGCACGGCGACTACACCACCACACCAACGGCCCGCGAATACCAACGCTTCATCACCGACGTAACCGCCCTGGTTACCGAAACCAACCCAAGCACCAGCCACTGAAGGGTCATGCATTATGAACTCGATTACCGCAATCACCACCAGCGTCATCCCGAACCCGACCCCGGTCGTTCCCGCAGAAGCCGGCGGTCTGCTGACCGTCCTGAACTGGGCTTCCGGTATCGGCCTCGTCCTGGGTGTTCTCGGCGTCATCATCGTCGGCATCACCATGGTCGTCCAGCTCCGCCGTGGGGAAGGCGGGGAATCCCTGGCCAAGCTTGGCTGGGTCCTGCTGGGCTGCATCATCATCACCGGTGCTGCCGGTATCGTCCGCGCGTTCGTCTAAGCCAGCACCAACAATGGGAGGTTCATCTTGAGCCAGTCAACAGAGAGCACCACCGAAAGCAATCCGTTCACCAAACCCGGTTTCATCATTGCTGCGGCGCTGGTGGTCGCGCTGATCGCAGCAGCCGTCGTGATCTTCTTGCTCCCCAAAGGACAAGGAAACGCCCAATCAGCCCCGGCAGAAACCAGCAGCTCTGCCACAGCCAAGCCCAGCGGTAGCGCTGCAGCGGGCAAGAGCGTTTGCGGGCTACCTGCCAGCAAGGAAACAGCGTTGGGTTCAGCGCCCAAGTCAAAGTGGGAGCTGGTGGGAACCATGGCCGTTCCGACTGATCCATCAACGTCAGGGCCTGGAACTGTAGGCAAGGACGGTCTGCGGTCGTGCTTTGCGCAGTCGCCTACAGGGGCGCTCTATGCAACGGCGAACATCTGGGCTGCTTCGTTCAACGGTTATGCGAAGCAGGTTTACCTGGAACTCTCAGCTGACAGTCCCTCACGGGACAAGGCAGTCCAGGCAATCAAGGAGGGCAAGGACGTCGGCGGGGGAACCTCTCCGAAGGTTCAGATCGCTGGTTTCCTCGTGCACTCGTATACGCCCGAAGCTGCGGTGGTAGAGCTGGCCATCAAGAGCAACGATGGGGGATATGGCGCCTTCTCGACATCGCTGGTGTGGGAAGACGGCGATTGGAAGATGGACATTCCTGCCGCAGGTGGCGGTGCAGTTCGACAGATCAGTGACCTGAGTTCGTTCATACCTTGGGCTGGTGTGTGACATGGCCGAGAAGGAGTGCGAAGTTTGGAACGTGGTCTGCTGGACCGGGCAGGGTGCCAGCAATGTTGCCGCTGGCATCGCTGATGACGCCATCAACAATCTAGCGAAGGCCATCATGGAGGGCATGAGCCAGATGGTGACGACACTGTCTACTTTCTGGGTCTCAATGCCCACTGTGAACCTGACCAGCGCCAACGGCACAACTGCAAGTCCCGTCGTTTCTGCGCTGAACAGTGAGTTGATGCCGTGGACTCTTGCTCTGGCAGTCCTCGCCGTCATTCTTGGCGGCATCCGATTGATCTGGGAACAGCGGGGAGCGCCGCTCAAGGATCTGCTCCGTTCACTGCTGACGCTCGCCTTGGTCTCCGGTTTGGGGTTGGGGGTGATTTCGATCCTGGTGATAGCGGCAGATGCTTTTTCGGCCGGGATCATCAAGCGTTCCACGGACGGCAAGGGCTTCGCGGAGTCGATGAAAATGCTGGTCATAGCCAATCAGACCGGGGTCGGAGTCTTTATCCTCATCGTGCTGGGTCTCATCGGCCTCATCGCTTCTCTCGTCCAAATAGTTCTCATGGTCGTTCGCAGCGGCATGCTGGTCATCCTCGCGGGCATCCTCCCCACCACGGCCGCGTTCACGAACACCGAAATGGGACGGCAGTGGTTCCAGAAAGCTGTGGGGTGGACCATCGCGTTCATCCTCTACAAACCAGCCGCAGCCATCGTCTACTCCGTCGCGTTCCTGCTCATGGGCAAGAGCGGCGGACAGAACGCTCTGATCGGGTCCATCACCGGTTTCACCTTGATGATCGTCGCGCTCTTCGCGCTCCCGGCTCTGATGCGATTCGTTACCCCCATGGTTGGTGCCGTCGCCTCCGGTGGCGGTGCCGGGGCAGGCGCTGCTGTTGGGGCCATCGCCACAGGGGCCGTGTCCCTTGGCCGTGGTGGGAGCGGCAGAGGCAACGCTTCACCAACTCCCGCATCCTCAACAAGTACTCAGAGCACGCAAACTGGCAGTTCGCCAAAGGGCATTGATGGAACATCCGGCCCACGAGGCGGGGGAGGGCAACCTACCCCAGGCGCTACGGGTCCGGGTGGAGCAGCTGGCACGGCCGCAGCGGCCAAGGCAGCCATGGCCGGGGCTGGGACCGCTGGAGCGGGCGCCGCATCTGGTGCCGGTGTAGGGGCGCCCGCAGCCGGTGGGGGAGCAGCGGCATCTGGACCGGCTGGCGTGGCTGTAGCTACAGGAGCAAAGGTGGCGTCCGCGACCTCACAGGCAATCGAAAAGACCGCGCAGGATTCAACCGGGGAGGGCCCCAGTGGCAGCAATTAACACCGAATACAAAGAACCGTCCTACGGCAACTGGCGCGTACCGCGCTCGGCCGGGCTGGCCAACCTCAGCGCGCTCACTACAGTCATTTTCTTTGGCGGGTTGTTGGCGGGCATTGTCAGCTTTGCTATTTGGGGCCTGTTCGTCGGCCTGGGCGTTCTTGCCTTTGCCGGTGTCAGCTTGCTGTTACTGACAGTCAAGGACAAGCATGGCCAGTCCATCGTTGACCGGTTTGGTACCCGGATGGCTTTCAAAGTCTCCCGGTCCTCCGGGACCAACCTGTACCGTTCCGGCCCGCTCGGAGTCACGGAGTGGGGCATCTACCAGCTCCCGGGTCTGGCGGCGAAGTCGACCTTGTACGAGTTCACTGATTCCTACAGGCGCCCGTTCGCGCTGCTGCACGTGCCCACCACGAGCCACTTCACGGTGATCTTCTCGACCGAACCCGATGGGGCATCTTTGGTGGACCCTGAGCAGGTGGATGCGTGGGTCGCGAACTGGGGCGGCTGGCTTGCCGGGCTGGCTGATGAGGCCGGGCTGGACGCCGCAGCCGTGACGGTCGAGACCGCGCCGGATTCGGGGTACCGGCTGCGCAACGAAGTGCTGATGAATTTCGACTCGGATGCACCCGAATTCGCAAGGAATGTAATGAACGAGGTTGTGGAAACCTACCCGGAAGGTTCGGCGACGGTCCGTGCCTGGGTGTCGTTGACGTTCAATTCCGCGATCCGTGCGGGTGCGAAGAAGCGGACGCCGGAAGATGTTGCCCGCGACCTGGCCTCCCGGATCCCGGGCCTGTCGGCACGGCTGCAGTCCACCGGCGCCGGGATCGCCCGGCCAATGTCCGCGCAGGAGCTGTGCGAGGTCGTGAGGATCGCTTACGATCCGCCGGCTGCGCTGATCATTGATGAAGCCCATGCCGCTGGTTCTCCGGTGTCGTTGAGCTGGGGCGAGGTTGGCCCCACCGCGACGCAGGCAAGTTGGGACGACTACCGGCACGATTCCGCGTTCTCAGCGTCCTGGACCATGACAGGTGCTCCGCGTGGATCGGTGAATTCCTCGGTGCTTTCCCGGTTGCTGGCCCCGCACGGTGACATTGACCGCAAACGCGTCTCGCTGCTGTATCGTCCAATGGATTCGGCCCGGGCTGCTGCCGTCGTGGAGCGGGACCAGAACAATGCCAACGTCCGCATCACCTCCGGCAACCGCCCCTCCGCCCGTGCCCTGGTCGATGCCCGCTCAGCGGCACAAACCGCGCAGGAAGAAGCACAAGGGGCAGGGCTGGTGAACTTCGGCATGGTCGTCACCGCCACCGTGACCGACCGGGAACGCCTCGCCGACGCGGTAGCGGCCGTGGAGCAAACCTCCGGCACCGCCCGGGTGCTGCTGCGCCGTGCCTACGGCTCACAGGACACCGCGTTCGCCGCGTCCCTGCCTCTGGGACTGGTGCTGCCCAAGCACAGCATGGTCCCTTCCGAGATTAAGGATGCTCTGTAATGGCCCGCGCAAAGCTCTTCACCCGTTCCTCCAAGCACAGCACGACTCCGGCCAAGGCTGCACCGAAAAAGAGTGAGAAGCAGCCCCGGGAGGCCGGGCCGGGTGCCCGTGGCTGGGCGGGCCGTGGCGGGGGCATGGCCCAGCTCGTCCCGTCGGTGAAGGAGTACCGGGGAACGACGGTTCAGGTGTGCGGTCTGTGGCCGTTCTCCTCCGGTGCGTCCTCACCTATGATTGGTGTCCCTCTGGGCCGCCACGAGGAAACCCAGGCCACGGTCTGCTGCGACCCGATCAGTTGGTTCCAGCGCGCGCGCCTGATTTCCAACCCTTCGGCCTTCATCCTGGGTAAGCCAGGCTTGGGGAAGTCCACCGTGGTGCGGCGGATGTTCATCGGGCTCTCCGCCCAAGGCGTTCACCCTCTGATCCTGGGTGATCTCAAAGGCGAGCATGTCAAAGCTGTCCGGGCCCTCGGTGGACAGGTCATCCGCCTCGGTCGCGGTGTCGGGTACTTGAACATCCTCGACCCGGGGCAGGCTGTTGAAGCCGCCCAGCTCCTTGAAGAGAACGGCCACCCTGAGGACGCGGCCCGCGTCCGTGCCGACGCGCATGGCCGCCGTCTGACCATGGTCGTTTCACTGATCACGATCAGCCGTAACAACCCGCCCACCGACCAGGAACAAACGATCCTGGACCGGGCCTTGCGGGTCCTCGATGACCGCTTTGACGGCGTCCCCGTTTTGAAGGACCTGCTCGATGTGATCGTCTCGGCCCCTGATGAGCTGCGGCAGGTCGCACTGGACCGGGGCGACATGAACATCTATCTGCAGGAAACCCGGGCGTTGGAGGCAACCCTGCTGGGTCTGACAGGTGGTGGGAAGCTGGGAGAAATCTTCTCCCGCCAGACCAGCCAGCCCATGGTCCGCGACCACGCCGTGGTCTTCGACGTCTCCAGCATTGACGAGACCGAAACGGACCTGCAGGCAGCCGTCCTGCTCGCGTGCTGGTCCTACGGGTTCGGCACGGTCAACGTTGCCAACGCTCTCGCCGATGCCGGTCTGGAACCGCGACGGAACTACTTCGTCGTCCTGGACGAGCTGTGGCGGGCACTGCGTGCCGGTAAAGGCATGGTGGACCGCGTGGACGCCCTGACCCGGTTGAACCGCTCCGTAGGTGTCGGGCAGATCATGATCTCCCACACCATGTCCGACCTGCTGGCCCTGCCGGCAGAAGAGGACCGGATGAAAGCCCGCGGCTTCGTCGAACGCTCCGGCATGGTCATCTGCGGCGGCCTCCCGGCCTCGGAAATGCCGCTGCTGACCTCCGCCATACCTTTGTCGCGGCAGGAGCAGCAGAAGCTCATTGGCTGGCAGGACCCGCCCGCGTGGGACTCGCGCGGCGTCGACGTCGAACCCCCGGGCCGGGGAAAGTTCCTCATCAAGGTCGGCGGCCGTCCCGGGATCTCCGTCCAGGTCGGGCTCACGTCCTTGGAGAAGGGGCCGGAAGGCGTCAACGACACGGACGGCAAATGGCATGCAGCTCCTGAGACTCTGCTCGAATCCGCAGCCCCAAGTCTGCCCATGGAAGGAGGCACACGGTGAGCGCACCAAACCGCAAAGGAATGGGCCTCGGTGACGCCCTGCTGGTCTGGCTGGCCATCGGATTCATCGTCGTTTTCGGCGGCGGAACTTACGCCGCCTTGCACCTCGGATCCTGGATGGCCGGCATCGACGCTCCACCAGCCCACCCCATCGATCTGATCGCCGGTCTGATCAAGGGCCGCGTGCCGTGGCCGACCGAAGCCACGGTTGTGGTCTGCGTGCTGGCCGGTGTGGTGCTGGCCCTGACCATTGTTGTTCTCGTGGCCTGGCGGAAGGGTGCGTCCAAGCGTGCCCGTGTCGATAAGGCCGCCCGGTACCTGGGACGGGGTAAGTCGCTGGCCGCGTTCTCTGAGAAGGGAGCGAAAGCGACCGCCGAGCGCCTGGGCGTGAAGGATATTGCGGGCATTGTGGTCGGCAAAGTCGTCTCCACGGGCCAGAAGTTCATGCAGTCCTGGGAAGACCTCAGCATCGACATCTGGGGACCCCGTACCGGTAAGTCGACGTCACGGGTCATGCCCGCCATCCTGGACGCACCAGGGGCCGTTGTCTCGACCTCGAACAAGCGCGACGTCGTGGACGGCACCCGAGGCGTCCGCGAGGCCGTCGCCCCGGTGTGGGTGTTCGACCCGCAGAAGATCGCCCAGGAAGAACCCCACTGGTGGTGGAACCCACTGTCCTACGTCACCGACGAAGAGAAAGCCTATAAACTCACCCAGCACTTCTCCGTCGGATCCCGCGTGCCCGGGTCCAAGCCCGATGCCTACTTCGATCCCAAAGCCGAAGACATTCTGTCCTCGTACTTCCTCGCGGCCGCGCTCGGAGACCTGCCCATCACCCAGGTCTACCTCTGGGTCACCGAACAGGTGAACCGGGAACCCATCAACATCCTCAAAACACACGATTACGAGCTGCAATACAAGGGCCTTGAATCCACGCTCGAACTTGCCGATAAGCAGCGCGACGGCATCTTCGGCACCGCAGAAAAAATGATCCAATGCCTCAAGAGCCGCAACACCCTGCGCTGGGTCGCACCGACCTGTGGGGCCACGGTAGCCACCGACCCCCGCCGCCAGTTCAACCCGCACGCATTCGCTGCCTCGCACGAGACGATCTACATCCTCTCCAAGGAAGGTGCCGGCTCCGCCGCCCCTCTCACCACGGCCCTGACAGTAGCCATTGCCGAGGCCATGGAAGAACGAGCAGAGCGCAGCGGCGGCCGCCTGCCCAAACCCGGAGTATTCGCCCTCGATGAGCTGGCCAACGTCGTCCGCTGGGCCGGACTCCCGGACCAGTACAGCCACTACGGATCCAAAGGCATCATCATCATGGGCATCCTGCAGTCCTGGTCCCAAGGCGTGCAGCTGTGGGGCGAAGCCGGAATGCGGAAAATCTGGTCAGCGGCCAACGTGAAGGTCTACGGCGGCGGCGTGGCAGAAGAAGGATTCCTCCGTGCGCTCTCGGACTTGATCGGGGACTACAGCTACATCAACGTCTCCACCTCCTCCGGTAAGTCCGGCTCCAGCCGGTCCCGCCAGGAAGGCAAGGAACGCATCTTCGATGTTTCCAACCTCGCTGAATTGGACCGTGGCCGCGCCGTCGTCCTCGCCTCCGGCGCACCGGCCACGCTCGTCCGCACCATGCCCTGGTACACCGGACCCCACAAAGAAGCTGTGGAAGCATCCATCAAGAAGTACAGCCCCCGACCCGAAGAACCCGCTGTCCCGGCGCCAGCTGCACCCGCAGCCAATCCCTGGGTAACGAAGTAGGAAAGGGCGCCGCACATGGCAACTGATTTTGACCTCTACGACACGGACACACCGGCACCGGCCGTAGCTGCAGCTAGGCAGGGCCCGGAGAACGAACCGGAACTTGTCTACGGCTCAGCCGAAGAGTTCCTCCACGAACAGCTGCTGCCTACGTACGTTCGGAGCGTCACCGGAAAGTCAGCCAAGTGGTGCATCGAATGGTACTTCCACCCCGAAGCCATCTCGCGGATAGCGGCCCTCTGGCGGGCGTGGGAACACCTTCGCCTGGATCCAGCGACCGGCATGAGCGTCTGGTGGAGAGACCACGCAGACCACCACATGAGAGTCCTCCTCGACCCGCAAGGGCCGTTCTACAACTGCGACATGAAAGAACACCGCGAACCCGAACACCTCGAACCCCGCAAAGCGCCCGACGGCTGGTTTCCAAACGCCAGAACCATCCAGCCCTGACCTGTACGAAACGCCTCTTCGGGTCGTGTCCCCACAGAATGAAGCCGATAACCGTAAGGGCGTCCCATTAGTGCAGCAGGGTGTTCTCGGTGCCGGTGTCATTTAGAACCTTCGGATGGTGCGCCCGGGATGGGCGCACGTGGTCCAGTGAATGAGCCGTGATGGAATAAGAATGGCGGCAGGTTAGTTGGTTGAGGCTTGCTCGGGGCCGCCGCGATGCTCGGTCGTATTGCCGAAGTCGAGCATTTCCAGCAAGTCGCGCAGGGATTCCAGGAGGTCCCAGTAGTGGGCTGCGTAGAAGAGTCCATTCATTTCCGCAGGGCGGGCTGAATCCAACGCCTCAAGTGTCCGGGCAGCAGCTCTTATTTTGATGAGGTCTTCGTCGGAGAGGATGAAGTGGTTCTCAGGACTGGTCATGGCGCGCTCTCCCTGGCTTTGTCATCGGTCGCTTGTTTTGCGGAGGTATTCCCGCAGGCCCGGGATGGTGAAGTCGACTTTGCCGTAGGCGGGGGCTTCGATGAGACCTGCAGCGATGAGCCGGTTCCGGTAGTTGGCGACGACGTTGGTCTTGGCGCCCAGCCGCTTACCGATGTCACCGGAGGCAACAGGGCCGTCGTCTACGGCCATGGCACGCAAGAAGTCTTTGTCCTTATCCGATGCCGTGGAGAGTGCGGCCTCTATCACGGTGGCCTCGTGGCGTCGGATGGCGGCGTCTATGGCCTGGTGGACATTCTTTTCTTCGAGTGCCATGTTGTTGATTTCGGCTTGACGCCACAGCTGATAGCCGATGAGCTGGATCAGGAACGGGTACCCGCCGGTGGCCTTCGCCGCGTGCTGGACCAGGTCATCGCTGATGCTGATGCCGGCATCGCGGAAGGTGCCGGCGTAGGAGCGCTCGACCGCCGTGATGGTCGCGGCGTGCAGGTCAATACGATCTGCCCTCCGCAGGAACGTCGCCACTCCCTCGTTAAGCAGATCCGAGACCGCTGCCGGCAGTCCGGCGAAGATCAGCCCGATCGGGAGTCCGTCGCGGATGAAGTGCTGGACGTCGGCGGCGAGCTGGGACAGTTCCGTCCGGTCTGCCGAGTGGATTTCGTCAACTGTGAAAAGCAGGCCGGTCTTTTTCTCCGCGAGAACCTTCAACAGTTGGTTTCCCAGCCGCCGCCAGTCAACCTGGCGCTCCGGCGGCAACTGCGTGGTCACGGTGAAACCGGCCACCCCCAACGCTGTGACCCTCCGCCCTGCCGGGCCGGAGCCGAGCTCATCCAAATGGACACGCATGGTCTCACCCATCCGCCCCAGAAACCCGGGAGTGGCGGTCTCCGGTATGACCACCCATCCTTGCTGGGCGGCCTTATCCTGGGCTTCACTGAGCAGGGCAGTCTTGCCGATGCCGCGGGCGCCGGTAATGATGGTCAGCAGCCCGGGCGCCCCGGAACCCAGCTGCAAGCCGTACTCAAATTCATCAAGAGCCCCCTCGCGGCCAATGAGCTCAGGAGGAGTGGCGCCGGCCGTGGGGCGGAAAGGGTTCATCATCGCAGATCCTGTGAGTCCTTGTGAGTCTTGTGAGTCCTTGTGAGTCTACCCCTGCCAATCGGTACATCGCGGCAACGCTCCCTCCGGCACCCCCTGGATCACCGACATATGGGGACAGGCGCCACTGCTGACTCCGCTACTCTTCTAGTCGCCGAACGTAAGACACCAAGCGAGCCAGCGCCGATAAGCACCCATATGTCGCGCTGCTGTCAGGATCAAGTCAGGGTGTCAGGCTGCGTTCTAAGTGTTTCTTGGGTAACTGTCAGTGAAAGAGGATTCAGGCCCTATTCTGACGGCCCTTGGCCACCTGTCGGACGTCAGGTTAAGGTGTAGCCAAAGCCGACGAATGGCAGTGCGCATCCTGATCCTTGCGGTCAGCGCGTTATCGGCCTTGACCGCCTGTGCCGGGATCACGGCATCTGATCTGTGTTCTCCAGGAACTGGGGCCTGAACCGCAGACCCGGGCCGCCGGTTCACGATGATCTGGTGGAGCGGGATTTCACCGCCGCGGCGCCGAACGAGCTGTGGCTGACCGACATCACCGAGCACCCCACGGCCGAGGGCAAGCTCTATCTCTGCGGGGTGAAGGACGTCTATTCCGGCAGGATCGTCGGGTACTCGATGGACTCGCGGATGAAGTCCCCGCTGGCTGTCGCAGCACGGGATAACGCCGTGCGGGCACGCCGCCCGGCAGGGACTGTGGTCCACTCCGACCGCGGGTCTCAGTTCCGGTCGAGGCGGTTCGTCGAATCGCTCCGGCACCTCGGGCTGCCAGGATCGATGGGCAGGGGTCGGAGCGTCCAACAACAACGCCGCGATGGAATTGTTCTTCTCGCTGCTGCAAAAGAAGGTCCTGGACCGCCAGCGCTGGCTCACCAGGGAAGAACTGCGCCTGGCCATCACGACCTGGATTGAGCGGACTTACCACCGCCGGCGACGGCAACGACGGCTGGGAAAACTCACGCCCATCGAATATGAAACGATCAACCGGACCGCGCTCACAGCGGCCTAAGACCCCGAGCCAACAAGAGCCGGGGCAGTCCCCATCCTTTTCCTATTGAGTGAGCCCGGCGTCTTTCACGCCGAGCAACGGGGCCGAGCTCGGACGCTACCTCGCTACTCGGCCTCGTTTCGGAGGTAACCGAGGTCGTTTATCGCCTTCTCGATGCGCTTCTGTGTCTCCGGAGCAACGCGGTGCGGCGCATTCATGTAGTTCGAGACCGCACCTATGGATACATCGGCACGCTGTGCGACATCGCGGATACTCACCACCAGATATCCTCGCAATCCGGGTCGAGAGAGAAGAGCTGTCCCAAGACCCGGAGGGCGGGCGACTTTCGCGGTGGTACGCGATCGTCGTCCGCCTTCCAGAGCCTGCTGGGCAGATCGGGGCTAGCCCACGTCTGTCCACTTGTTGTTGGTGACCTGCTCGTGTGCCCAGGTGACGTTCGACGCCTGCTGCTCGGCCAGGTACTCATCGAGCGTCTTAGAACCGATCAGGTAGCCAGTAAGCAAGTTCTGCCCCGTTTGGGCGGCTGGCGTCAGCAGCGCGCCGTTACTCAGCTTTGCCGGTGCGGACCAGTCTTTGGAGGTGAGTGCCTCGATTGTCGTCGGAGCCTTGGCGCTGGTGATTGCCGGGATGCTTCCAGTCTCCGCGAGCCAGTTCTCAACCTTCGGGCTCGACATGTACTGGAGGAACTTGATCGCCGCATCCAGCTTCGCACCCTTGATGTAGGCGGGAATCATGTACGAGGTGCCACCTGCTCCCGTTCCAAACGATGCCGGCGCGCCAGAAGCGTACTTCGAGTCCTTAGTCGAGATGGTCGGGAATGGCACGGTGCTCCAGTCGAACTTCACTGTGGAGAGCCCGGCGGCCGAGAAGTTGGTGCCCCATGCCATGGCGGCCTTGCCACCGGGGAAGGCCGTGCTGCCGGTGAAGGCGCCGGCCGCGGGGATGCCCGACCAGTTCGGCGTCGCGCAGGCGTCGTACCACTTCTTGATGATCTTGACCGAGTCGGCAACGGCCGGGTCGGTGCTCACGTCGAGCGAGCCGTCGAGGATTCCCTTCGCGAGGCTCTTCGTGGCCAGAGGATTCGCGGTACCCGCGTTGCCGTCGCCTCCGAAGACGTTGATCTTGTCCGCCAGCGGGTCGAGCATGGTCGACTGGATCGCGGTGGTCGCCCAGATGGAGGCCAGCGTGCCCTTGTCGGTGGCCAGCGGGTCGATGCCCGCCTCCTTCAGCGTGGTGCACGCCTTGGTGAATCCTTCGAAGGTAGACAGCTGCGAGGGCGAGATGCCCTCCTTCTTCAGGATGTCGTTGTTGTAGAAGATGCCGACGGTAACGAGGTTGAACGGCACCCAGGTGTGGTGGCCGGTTCCATCGCGCTGGGCGTCACCGAAGTAGTTCTTGTCGAACCCGTCGAGCCAGGTCTTCGAGTTCGGGTCGAACGGGTTCTTCTCAGCGAGGTACTTGTCGAGGTTCATCACCTGGTCCGGCTTGGGCGCCGGCTGGTTGAAGATCAGCTCGGGCGCGGTGCCCGCGGTGAGCTGCGTGCTCAGCGTGGTGCCGAACGACGAGAGCGGCAGCACGTTGGTCTTGATGTTGATGTTCGGGTTGTCGTTCTCGAACTGCGCGATCAGCTTGTCCCAGGCCGGACCGAAGGTGTTGGTCTGGTCGGTGAACTGGTTCGGGCCGGCGAGGGTGATGGTGACCTTGTCGTCGGAGCTGGATCCGGGCGTGCATCCGGTCAGTACGAGCGCTGCTGCTGCGATTGTGCCGACCGCGGCGACGAGCGCCTTGGGTCGCACGAGGCGTTTGGGCTGTGACATAGCAATCTTCCTTGATTGGGTTGTGGGGTGGAGCGGGTGGGGCGTTGTGATGCGATTCAGTGCTTCGGAAGGAGACAGAGCTCGTCTCGGAAATTCGGGGTCGGCGCCCTAGTGCGCGCCGGGCAGGCCGCCCTGTACCCCCGCGAGGAAGTACTTGGACAGGAAGGTGAACAGGATGACGAGCGGCAGGCTGGCGAGGAAATATCCGGCCATCAGTGGTCCGTATTCGATGGCGTTCTGGCCCTGGAAGAACTGCAACCCCACCGACATAGTGCGCAGGC